>Ga0070730_10000163_pt1 | contig 84159 bp, 79 predicted proteins | sample Coa_R1_3_FD_66447 | JGI IMG/M metagenome (GOLD analysis project Ga0070730, IMG submission 66447) | Surface soil microbial communities from Centralia Pennsylvania, which are recovering from an underground coalmine fire - Coalmine... | ecosystem: Environmental > Terrestrial > Soil > Unclassified ... | reverse complement strand
TCATGTAGTCGATGCCGTTGGCCTGGGCGATGGCGTTTTCGAGCGGCGTGGTGATGAAGCCCGCGATCACGTCCGGGTCGGCGCCATAGTAGGTGGTGCTGACCGTGACGATCGCATTCTGCGTCTGCGGGTATTGCAGGATCGGCAGGGAGAACGCCGCGCGCAGGCCCAGCACCAGGATCATCAGGCTGACGACCGTGGCGAGGACGGGGCGGCGTATGAAGATATCGGTGAAATTCATCGTCCGGTCCGCCTGTTACTGGTCCTGGATGACGGGGTTGGCGTCATTCGTGGGCACCACGGAATTATTGACGACCACCGGGCTGCCGTTGCGCAGCTTGACCTGGCCGGCGGTGACCACCTGGTCGCCGGCCTTGACGCCCTTCAGGACCGCGACCTGATCGCCGCGGGTCTCGCCGACCGTGATGAAGGTCTGGCGCGCCTGTAGCTTCGCCTGGCCCTTGGCGTCCTTGCCCTGGTCGTCGATCAGATAGACCGTGCTGCCATAGGCGTTGTAGGTGATCGCGGTCTGCGGCAGCGTCACGAACTGCTGCGGCGTCCCGGTTTCGATGAACGCGGTCGCGAACATGCCCGGCAGCAGCTTGTGGTCCGGGTTCTTGAAGGCGGCGCGGAGCTGCAGGTTGCGCGTGTCGGCATCGACCTTGGGATCGATCGCGATCAAATCGCCCGTGAAGGTCTGGCCCGGATAGGTGTCGATCTGGGCCGTCACCTTCTGGCCGACCTGAAGCTGCGACAGCGCCTGCTGCGGCAGGGTGAAGTCGACGAAGATCGGGTCGAGTGCCTGCAGGGTGACGATGGTAGTGCCGGCGTTCAGGTACTGGCCGATGTCGACCTGGCGGATGCCCAGGTGCCCGTCGAACGGCGCCTTGATCGTCTTCTTCGCGACGATCGCGCGCTGCTGCTCGGCCAGCGCCTTGTCGTTCTTGAGATTGGCCGTGTCCGTGTCCAGGACCTGCTGGCTGACGGCCTGCACCTTGAACTGCTTCTGGTCACGCTCGAGCGTGATGCGGGCGAGATCCGCCTGCGCTTCGAGCGACTGCAGCTTGGCGACGTCATCCTCGGACCGCAGCGTCAGCAGCGGGGCGCCGGCCTTCACGTCGTCGCCCGACTTGAACAGGATCTGGTCGACGATGCCGGGCACTTCGAGCGACAGGTCGGCGCCGTTGACCGCGCGCAGCGAGCCCACGGCCTTCAATTGCGGCTGCCATCCCTGCTGGTTGGCGACGATCGTCGCCACCGTCTGCGGCTGGTTGCCGAAGCCTGCGAGGTACGCCCTTACGTAACCGGCCTTGACGTGCTCGAAATAAAAGATGCCGCCCAGTGTCAGCCCGACCAGCAGAAGCATGATGATCATGCGTTTGGCCATCGAAAACTCTCCGTTCTTGACGCGCCGCTTAAAGGGCTGCGTCGGTCTTTGGGGCGGCGTCGCGATCCTTCGCGACGACATCGCTGCGATTCCACCAGCCGCCGCCCAGTGCCTGGAACAGCGCGGCCGTGTCGGTGTAGCGGGCGGCCTGGGCCCTCACGAGCCCGATGTGCGCCTGCTGGAAGTTCTGCTCGGCGGTCAGCAACGTCAGGTACGAGATACCGCCGGCCTGCAATTGCGCCTGGGCGAGCGCCAGGCTGTCCGCCGCGGCGGTCTCGGCTGCCAGTTCCGCCTTGAGCGCTTCGGCGTCCGAGGTCAGCGCGCGCAGCGCGTTCGCCACGTCCCCGAAGGCGGATAGCACGGTCGAGCGATATTGCGCCGCCGCCTGATCATAGGCCGCATCCGCCGCGCGCCTCGTATGAAGCAGCTTGCCGCCGTCGAAGATTGTGCCTGCCGCGTTGGAGCCGATGCCCCAGATCATGCTGTTGGCCTCGAACAGCTTGGCGATCTGGCTTGCTTCGAGGCCAATGTTGGCCGTGATGGTCAGCTGGGGCAACTCATTCGCGAGCGCCACGCCGATTTCGGCGCTGGCGGCATGCAGGTTGGCTTCCGCCGCCTGCACGTCCGGCCGCTGCTCGACCAGTTTGGACGGCAGCGAGACCGGCAGTTCGCCGGGCAGCGCCAGGCCCGCCAGCTCGAACTGCTCGCCGGCGTCCTGGTTCGGGAAGCGCCCGGCATAGACCTGGATGAGGTTGCGTTCCTGCGCCAACTGCTTCTGCAGCGGCGGCAGGGTCGCCTGGGTGGCGGCCAACGTCGATTGCTGGTTCAGCAGGTCCGCGCGGGCCGCACCGCCGAGCGCCACCTGGCGGCGGACCGTGTCGAGGCTCTGGGTCTCGGCCTTGATGACCTCCTCAGTCGCGCGGATCTGGTCGCGCAGCGAGGCCTCGGTGATCACCGCCGTCACCAGGTTGGCGGTCAGGCTCAGGTAGCTCGCTTCCAGCTGAAAGCGCTGGAATTCGGCCTTCGCCTCCAGTGACTCGATATTCCGCCGGATGCCGCCCCAGATGTCGAGCGTGTAGGACACGTTCGCACCGGCGTTGTAGAGGCTGTAGATGGTCGAGCCGAAGCTGCCGATCTGCTGCTTCTGGCGCGACCCCGACAGCGAGCCGGTCACGGTCGGATAGAGCGCGCCGTCGCCGGCCAGCACATTCTCCCGCGCCTCGCGCAGCGCCGCCTGGGCGGCGTCCAGGTCGGGATTGGCCTTGAGCGCGGTCTCGACCAGCTTGTTGAGCGGTTCGGAATGGTAGAGCGACCACCATTGGCCGGGGATGTCCAGGCCATCGACGAGCCGCTGGGCGTTCCCGCCGGCAACGCTGGAGGACACGGTCTCTTTAGGGAGTGGATCGGCACTGTAGCCGGCGTCGGTCGGGGCTGGCGGAGCCTCGAAATCCGGTCCAACGGCGCAACCGGCAACGAGTGCCAATGTCGCTGATGAGGCCGCTCGGGCGATAATGCGCCTTGAGCTCGTCACGTGTTGATGCTCCTGGAGCCATCTATCAATGGAAGGTGCCCGCGAAGGAATGGGCGGGCTAGGCGGGCAGTCAAATTTAAGAAACTAGGGCGTTTCTTCGCGCCAGGAAGCTAGGGATGCGCCCCGCGGGTGTCAAGGGAGCGGGGGTGATATTCTTTCGGAAGTTTTCCAGGGGCGGTCACGCAAAGCAGGTCCGCGCTTGCTGCGCCCGGCTATCCGGCTTAAGTAAGAAACCAAGGAGTTTCCTATCCGCACGACCTGCGGCGATGCGCGACCACCGACGCGCGGATAGGGGGAGGAGCGATATGGTCGATTGCGTTACCGCGATGCGGTGCGGCGGCGTGCGCTTGCGCGGCCGTCCGAAGCCTATTTCCGAGGACGAGCGGCGCGGCCGGTTGATCCAGGCCGCGGAAGACGTGTTTCTCGAGCGCGGCTACGGACTTGCGACGATGGACGACGTGTCGCGGCGGGCTGGCATGTCGAAGAAGACGATCTACCAGCTGTTCGCCACCAAGCAGGCGCTATTCGCGGCGCTGCTCGCCCAGAATGTCGAACGATTGATGATGCCGATCAAGACCGACGACGGCACACGCGGCCCCCGGGCAGTGCTGGAGGATTTCTTGCGGCAGGTTGCGCGTTTCGTGCTGTCGCCGCGCCAGGTCGCGATGCACCGGCTGGTCATTTCCGAGGCGCTCCGCACGCCGGAACTGGCGCAGGCCTTCCTGCATGAGACGATGGATCGCGGCAGGAGCGAGCTCGTCCAATGGTTCGAGGGGCAGCGGCAGCGCGGCACGCTCAATATCGAGGACGCCGACGAGGCGGCGAGCATCCTCTGCGGCTTCGTCATCAGCGAGCCGCAGCTGCGCCTGCTCTATGGCCAGGACGAGCCGCCGACCTGGGCGATGATCGATCGCCGGGTACAGCTTGGGCTCGACATCTTCTTCAAGGGCACCAGCGTCTGAACCCCTCGCACCGCTCCGGTGCGAAGGGTTCAGACGCGGGATCCACGGCGATCAGGCGGTCGGCGCCAGCTCGGCTTCGCGACCGATCATGCCGGGCGACTCGCCGGGGGCAAGTACCAGCTTCCAGATCAGCGCCCCGATGACGGCACCCAGCAGCGGCGCGAACCAGAACAGCCAAAGCTGGCCGGTGGCACCCGTGGTCGCGAAGAAGGCGACGGCGGTCGAGCGGGCCGGGTTGACCGAAGTGTTCGTGACCGGGATCGAGATCAGGTGGATCAGGGTCAGCGCCAGGCCGATGGCGATCGGCGCGAAACCCGGCGGTGCCGCCTTGGATGTCGACCCCAGGATGACGATCAGGAAGCCCGCCGTCAGCGTGACTTCGATGACCAGCGCCGAGACCAGGCCGTAGTGACCGGGTGACAGGTCGCCATAGCCGTTGGAGGCGAAACCGCCGGGGGCGAACGCCGGCGCCCCGGAGGCGATGACGTAAAGGACCACCCCCGCGGCGAGACCGCCGATCACCTGGGTAACCCAGTAGGGGATCAGTTCGCTCCATTCGAAGCGGCCGGCGACGGCGAGCCCGAGCGAGACGGCGGGATTGAAATGCCCGCCGGAAATTCCGCCGACCGCATAGGCCATGGTAAGGACGGTGAGGCCGAAGGCGAACGCGACGCCGACGAAGCCGATGCCCAGTTGCGGAAACCCGGCGGCGAGCACCGCGCTACCACAGCCACCGAAGACCAGCCAAAAGGTTCCGAAAAACTCGGCTCCTAATTTCCTGCCCATCTTGACCCCCGTCGATTGAAAACGAGTGGGGCTATTCTATAGAAATTAGCTCGCCGCTACTAGAGTGGTGCGAATTATTTCTCGCGCGAAGGTGGTTCGTCGGAAGACCTGACGGTTTGCCGCAATCACGCCGGATCGGAGCCCGTTCCGTCGCGGGGCTTGATCGTCGCCAGCAAGGCCTCGCCGTCGGCTTCTCCGGCGATCATCGGGACGTCGGTCACCCCATCGAGCCGGAGCGTGTCGCCTTCCGCGACCATCCAGGTGCCCAGCGCGCCGGCGTCGACCGTCAACCGGCCCGCGAGCGCGTGGAGCAGTGCTGTGCCCCCGTCCAGCGACGGCAGCGCCGATGGCACCGGGAAGCGAAGGCGCGCCAGGCTGCCGACCGTGCTCGCCCGGTCCAGGATCAGGTTGAAGTCACGGATCGGTCCGCCGACGAGCGTGCATTCGGTCGGCGCGTCGCCGGGAAAGCCGTAGGGCGCCGACGCCTGGTCGAGCAGTACCGTCGCCCGCTTGTCGACCGCGAGGCGCATGCCGGCACCGGAGACCACGGCGATGAGCCGGTCATAGCCGGGAAAATTCGAGAACGGCCCGGATGACGGGACGTCGGCGATGCTGACCCGCCAGCGGAAGCGATCCCCGGCGCCGGGCTCGATCGCAATCTCCGTCGTCGTGCCGAGCCCGTTCCGCCAGGGCATGACACGGTAGGTCGCCGCTGGGAGCTGGGTGACGGAGGGGGATGCGGGCGTCGGGCTCATCGGTTCTCCCCGGGCACCCGGCCCAACCAGTCTGCCGCCCGGCGGATCGCGCGGTCGGCGGGGTAGAAGGCGGCCAGGACGAGATCTGCCTGATCCTCGCTGCGCCAGGCAAACGGCAGCAGCAGCCGATAGTAGCCGAATTTCAGGAACAGCAGGCTGGATATCCGCTCCGCATAGTCCGGCTCGCCGCTCTCGACTGTCCGGCGATAGGCGTCCAGCGCCTCGCCATGGACGGCAGGCGACTGCAGCTCGTCGACATAGCGGCCGGTCGGATCATCGCCGAGCAGGTCGGCGAGGCGGGTGCCGACCAGGCGATAGCGGGGGCGGAACGGCGGTTCGATCTCGACCAGCGCCACGCTGCCGAGACTATAGGCGATGTCGGTCGGATCGAGGTCGGCCCGGCGGGGCAGGGGCCGGTCGCCTTTGAGATTGTACCAATGCTCCAGCAGGCGCTGCAGTTCGGTCGTTCGGATGATCGGCCGAACCATGCGTGTCACCTCCGAAACCTGGATGCTGCTCCGGCGCCGCGCGAGCGGCCGATCGACAAAGAACGAGGTCATGGCGGGGGGAACCCGGGAATGGAATGTGCTGCGCCGGGCTTGGCAACGCCGGCTTCGGAACCGGTCAATATATCGTGTAAAGCCAACGCGGTGCGGAACTTTTCGCGCGGCATTTGAGACAAGAGCGAGACGATCGGCGGTCTCGTTCGGCCGGCCCATACAGGCGGCGCCCAGGGGCGGGGCTTGGGCGTCCGTTGGAACGGGCGGTGGGGCGGCCCCGTTTGCGGACGCCTGCATCCTTGGGATGCATCGCCTGTCGAACGGAGTCCTTCATGCGCAGCCGCCTTCTCGTCCTTCCGGCCCTCGCTCTGTCCCTTGCCGCCTGCGGCAGCGCGCCACCGCCGATTGTCGGCCCGGACGCCGGTGGCATCAGCCGCAGCTACAATCTGGTCGATGATCAGGGCCGCGTTGCTGGACGGGTCATCCTTTCGCCGCTCGGTGGCGGGCAGTTGATCGATCAGAACGGCAATGTGGTCGGCCGCTTCGTCCAGCAATGAACTTTTAGGCGAAACAGCGCTGGACGCCACGAGGCATCCCCTAGTAGCAAGATAGCTCAAGGCTTTTGGGGGACCAGATGAACAAGAACGCGCTCCTTTCGATCGGCTTGGCGCTGCTGGGCGCCACTTACGCCGGACCGGCGCCGGCGGCCGCGGTGACGGCCAAGCATTCCGATATCGTGTTCAACAACGTGTTCATCTTCTTCCGCAACGACGATGCCACCCTGACACCGCTCATGGTGAAGACGGTGACGCGCGCCGCTGATCTGGCGAGGCAGGGCGGGGCGACCCGCATCAAGATCACCGGCTATTCCGACGACGCCAAGCGGCCGAAGGCGTTGGGCCAGATGCGGGCGGACGCGGTCAAGGCCGTGCTGGTCCAGCAGGGCATCCCGGCGGCGAGCATCGAGACCCAGCCGCGCGAGAAGGCGCCGCCGGCGAGCAACGTCGGCGGTCCGAACCCGGCCAACCATCGCGCCCGGATCACGCTCTACCGCGCCTTTACCGCGCCGGTCGGCCCGCGCGAGGGCGCACGGTAACTATCGCCCCTTGAACCGCGCGTCGCGCTTTTCGCGGAAGCTCGCGACGCCCTCGGCCGCGTCCTCGCTGGCCATCAGGCGAAGCTGGGCCGGTCCGAGGTCGGCGACCGCCGCGGCCGGGCCGTGCTCAATCGCCTTGCGGGCATTCTCGATCGTCGCCTGGATCGCGAGCGGCGCCTGCGCCGCGATCCGTTCGGCCAGTTCAATGGCCCGGTCGAGCTGCCGGCCGGTCTCGACCACTTCCTGGACGAAGCCCAGCCGAAGCGCGGTCCCGGCGTCGAATTCGTCGCCAGTCAGCAGGTAGCGCATGGCGTTGCCCCAGCCGGCGCGTTCGACCATGCGGATCGTGGCACCGTGGTTGGCCATGATGCCGCGCTTGACCTCGATCTGCCCGAACCGGCAATCGGCCGCGGCCACGACCACGTCGGCGCCCAGCATCAGCTCGATCCCGGCGGTGAAGCAGATGCCCTGCACCGCCGCCACGACCGGCTTGGTCCGAAGCGGCGGTCGCAGGTTGTAGGGATCGATTTTGCCGGGCAGCGCCAGGTGGCGACCGGCCTCGAACCAGGACGCCAGCTGGTCGAGCTGCAGCCCGGCGGTGAAGTGAGGGCCTAGCGCATGGAGGACGCCGCAGCGCACCGCCGGGTCCCGCTCCAGCCGCTCGAATGCCTCGGCCAGCTCGACCACCATCTTCTCGCTGAAACCGTTGCGCTTCGGCACCCGGTCGATGCCGATCAGCAGCAGCGGGCCGCGCGCCTCGACGAGGATGCGGCCGTCGGGATGGAGATCGGACATGGACGGGCTCCTCCGATCAGGCGTCGACCTCGAACTTGATGCCCTGGGCGAGCGGCAGGGCGCGCGAGTAGTTCACCGTGTTGGTCGCCCGGCGCATGTAGGCGCGCCAGCTGTCCGAGCCGGATTCGCGGCCGCCGCCGGTCTCCTTCTCGCCGCCGAACGCGCCGCCGATCTCGGCACCGGACGGGCCGATATTGACGTTGACGATGCCGCAGTCGCTGCCGGCGGCCGAAAGGAAGGTCTCGGCCTCGCGCAGGTCGGTTGTGAAGATCGACGAGGACAGGCCCTGGGGCACGGCATTGTGCGCGGCGATGGCGTCGGCCAGATCCTTGTAGCGCAACACGTAGAGGATCGGCGCGAAGGTCTCGTGGCAGACGACTTCGGTCTGGCTCGGCATCTCGACCAGCGCCGGCCGGACGTAGAACGCATCGGGGAATTCGTCGCTCAGCACCCGCGCGCCGCCCACGACCTCGCCGCCAGCCTCGCGAGCGGCATTGAGGCTCTTCTGCATCATCTCGAAAGCGGCGCGATCGATCAGCGGCCCGACGAGCGTGCCGGTCTCGAGCGGGCTGCCGACCGGAACCGAGCCGTAGGCGCGCTTCAGGCGCCCGACCAGCGTGTCATAGACGCTGTCATGGACGAACAGGCGGCGCAGCGTCGTGCAGCGCTGGCCGGCCGTGCCGACCGCCGCGAACAGGATGCCGCGCACGGCCAGGTCCAGGTCGGCCGACGGGCAGACGATCATGCCGTTGTTGCCGCCCAGCTCCAAGAGCGCACGGGCGAAGCGCTTGGCGAGCCGGGGCCCGACCTCGCGGCCCATGCGGGTCGAGCCGGTCGCGGAGACGAGCGGCACGCGCGGATCGTCGACCAGCACTTCGCCGATGTCACGCTGGCCGATGATCAGCGCCGACAGGCCAGCCGGGACGCCGCCGAACTTGGCCGCCGCCTTCTCGAACAGGGCGTGGGTCGCGAGTGCCGTCAGCGGCGTCTTTTCCGACGGCTTCCAGACGCAGGCGTCGCCGCAGACGAAGGCGAGGGCGGCGTTCCACGACCAGACCGCGACCGGGAAATTGAAGGCGCTGATGATGCCGACCACGCCCAGCGGGTGCCAGGTCTCGCGCATCACATGGCCCGGACGCTCGGTCGCGATGGTCAGGCCATAGAGCTGGCGCGACAGGCCCACCGCGTAATCGCAGATGTCGATCATCTCCTGGACCTCGCCCAGGCCCTCCTGGATGATCTTGCCGGCCTCGAGCGTGACCAGCCGGCCGAGGGCGGCCTTGTGGGCGCGCAGCTCTTCGCCGAACAGGCGGACCAGCTCGCCGCGCCGCGGTGCCGGGATCTCGCGCCAGGCGAGGAAGGCGGCCTGCGCCCGGCCGATCGCTGCCGTCACCTCGGCGGCGGAATGCTCCCGCAGCTGACCGATGACGGCGCCGTCGATCGGCGAGCGCACGATGAGCGTACCGCCTTCGTAGGCGCTCCGATCGACGCCCAGTTCGGCGAGCAGGGACGAGACCTCACGCGCGGTGACGGCGGCGGCAGCGGTGGACATGGCGGCAATACTCCCCTTGGGCGATTCGTTTCCGATGCTTAGCGGAGTGGCGGGCGCGGGTCATCCCGGAAAATGGGGCGGCGCTGGAACGCCGGACCGACGGGCGCATTCATCGGCGAAACGTCGAGCTCTGCCGGCGAAACGCTGACAGGGGTGGCCTGCTTGTCCGCGTGTGTATGACAAGTTTCACACTAAAAAGATGTGCGGGTTTGGTAATCCTTGCTTCTGCCGTCGCAGGGCGACCCCGGGAAGGTCCGAGGTCGGTTGCGGTCCGGTCGACATTCGAACGAAGGATTTTTGGAAATGGCATTCCCGACAGCCGTGAACAATCAGATCACCGACTCCGTGTCGCAGTCCAGCGTGACGGTTCTTGGCGATGCGCCGGGTCTGGCGCTTGCCAGCCTCTATCAGACCATGGCGCAGGCGACCGGTCTCGCTCTGCAAAACGCCGTCGCCAACCAGCAGTCGCTCGCGGCCGTCAATCAGGCGGCCACGGCAGCGGCCGTGGCACTGCTGACCCGCGGCTGACCGGGAGAGCACATCATGGCATTTCCGACATCCGTGAACGATCAGATCACCGACTCCGTCTCCCAGTCCAATGTCACCGTGCTCGGCAATGCGCCGGCTATGGCCCTGGGCGTGATCTATCAATCCTTGGCCCAGGCGGTGAGCCTGGCCGCGCAGAACGCCGTTGCCGCCCAGCAATCGTTGGCCGCGATCAATCAGGCGGCGACGGCTTCGGCGGTGGCGCTCATCCTCAACGGGAAGTCCTGACCATGGCAGAGGATCCCGCGAACGGGCCGGAGCCGGCGACGGAGACGCTGCCGCCCGAGGCGATCGAACCCGATGTGGCCGAGGGCGACGCCGGCACAGAGGCTGCGGTGACCGCCGTCAACAGCCAGGTCACCGATACCGTGACCCAGGCCAATGCCACTGTCCTGGGCGAGGCGCCGGGCCTGGCGCTGGCGGTCGTCTATCAGTCGCTCGCTCAGGCGACGAGCCTTGCCTTCCTCAACGCCACCCAACAGCAACAGCAGGCGAACATGATCGCTCAGGCGGCCACGGCGGCGGCGGTCGCCCGGATCCTCCGCGGCGATGCGTCGGTACCCGTGGCTGAGGGGGGCTCGTGACCGGGCAACCTGACGTGCCGCCGGCGGTGCCGGTGGGCGATGCCGAAGCGCTGCTGCGGCAGGCGGCGGCCCACGCCGCCTCGCTGGCGCTGCTCGACGCGGTTCAGCATGTGCAGCGCGTCACCATTCTGACCGAGGCGGCGACGGCGACGGTGTTGCAGCGGGCGATGGCGGGCGAGCAAAAGGGCCTCGACCCGGCGCTGGAGCCGATCGAGGCGATCCGGGCCGGGGCGCTCGCCCATTTCCAGGCCGCCGGCCTGGCGGCGATCAAGCTGTTCGAGGCACTGTCGAAAGTGTGACCATACCGGGCCGCCGGATGGATCGCCATCCGGCGCGCCTCGCCCACCCGGCCGAGCGTGCGGTCGACAGCGGCGGAATCGATAAAAAGTCTGACAAGATCGCCGATGCGGCCCATCGGACGGTTGCCCTTCCGCCTGCCCTGAGGAATGCTGATCCCCAATAAAAAGATCAGTCACCCGAGGGGAGGGATCGATGACGGGAATCACCCGTAGGCGTTTCGTGGGGACGGCCGCCGCGGTCGGGCTGGGCGCGACCTTATTGCCGCGCGGCCTGCGTGCCGCCGAATTCAGCTACAAGATGGCGAATAATCTCGCCACCTCGCATCCGATGAACGCGCGCCTCAAGGAGGCGGTCGACAAGATCCGCGAGGCGTCCAGCGGCAAGGTCGATATCCAGATCTTCCCCAACAGCCAGCTTGGCGGCGATACCGACATGCTGAGCCAGGTCCGCTCGGGCGCGCTCGAATTCTTCACGCTCTCAGGCCTGATCCTGTCGACCCTGGTGCCGATCGCGTCGATCAACGGCATCGGCTTCGCCTTCAAGGATTACGACCAGGTCTGGAAGGCGATGGACGGCGACCTGGGCGGTCACGTGCGCCAGGCAATCTCCAAGGTCGGGCTCGTGGCGTTCGACAAGATGTGGGACAACGGCTATCGCGAGATCACCTCGGCGACCAAGCCGATCCTGAAGCCCGAGGATCTGGTCGGCTTCAAGATCCGCGTGCCGGTCAGCCCGCTCTGGACCTCGATGTTCAAGGCGTTCGGCTCGTCTCCCGCCAGCATCAATTTCGCCGAGGTCTATTCGTCGCTGCAGACCAAGATCGTCGAGGGTCAGGAGAACCCGCTCGCGATCATCCAGTCCGGCAAGCTGTATGAAGTGCAGAAATACTGCTCGATGACCAACCACATGTGGGACGGCTTCCATTTCCTGGCCAATGCCAAGGCCTTCGCGGACCTGCCGAAACCCATGCAGGACCTGGTGCAGGAAAGCTTCAACAAGTCGGCGCTCGACGAGCGCGCCGATGTCGCCAAGCTCAACGACAGTGTGAAGGCGGATCTGACGGCCAAGGGCATGGTCTTCGCCGACCCGGATCCGGAGCCGTTCCGTGCGGCGTTGAAGAAGGCCGGCTTCTACGGCGAATGGAAGCAGAAATACGGCGATGAGGCCTGGGCGCTGCTCGAGAAGAACGTCGGCAGCCTGGCGTAATGGGCGCGAGGCGGATCGCCGGGGAGATCGACCGATGACCATGGCCGCCGCCGGGATCGGCAAACCAGCGGAGAAATCCGGGGGCGGCGGGTTCGATCTGTGGCTGGGGCGGCTGACCGAATGGCCGGCCGCCGCCCTGGTCGTGGTCGAGGTCGGCGTGCTGTTCGCCGGGGTGGTCGCGCGCTACGTCTTCAATCGGCCGCTCACCTGGTCTGACGAGTTGGCGTCGATCCTGTTCCTGTGGCTCGCCATGCTGGGCGCGGTCGTGGCGCTCCGGCGCGACGAGCATATGCGCCTGACCGCAGTTGCAGCGCTGCTGCCGCCGGTGTGGCAGGCGCGGCTGCGCGCGCTCGCGGCCGCGGTGGTGGCGGTGTTCGTGCTCGAAATCGTGGCGCCGGCGCGCGCCTATGTCGAAGCGCAATGGCTCATCACCACGCCGGCGCTCGAGATCCACGACAGCTTCCGCGTCGCCGCGATCATCGTCGGTGCGCTCCTGATGCTGCTGATCGCGGTCCGGCGGCTGATTGCCGGATCGACGCTGCTGCAGGCGCTGGGTGCCTTGGCCGTGGTCGCCATGGTCGGCGGCGGGCTGTGGCTCGCCAAGCCGTGGCTGATGGGCATCGGCTTCGGCAATCTGGTCGTGTTCTTCGTGATCCTGGTCGCGGTCTGCGTCGCCATCGGCGTGCCGATTGCCTTCTCCTTCGGCGTCGCCACCATGTCCTATCTGGCGGTGGTCACGCGCATGCCGCTCACCATCGTGGTCAGCCGCATGGACGAGGGCATGTCGAGCCTCGTGCTGCTGGCGGTGCCCTTGTTCGTGTTCCTGGGCCTGCTGATCGAGATGACCGGCCTCGCGCGCGTGCTCGTCGCCTTCATGGCCTCGCTCGTCGGCCATGTGAAAGGCGGCCTCGCCTATGTGCTGCTGGGCGCCATGTATCTCGTTTCCGGCATCTCCGGCTCGAAGGCGGCCGACATGGCGGCGGTGGCGCCGGCGCTGTTTCCGGAGATGAAGCAGCGCGGGGCCAAGCCGGGCGAGCTGGTGGCGCTGCTGTCTGCGTCGGGCGCCATGGCCGAGACGATCCCGCCCAGCCTGGTGCTGATCACGATCGGTTCGGTCACCGGCGTTTCGATCGCCGCCCTCTTCACCGGCGGCCTGCTGCCGGCGGCGGTCGGCGCGCTGGCGCTTGCCGTCGTGTCGCGGCTGCGCTGTCATCGCGACGATGTCTCCGGGATCGCGAAGGCGACCTGGGCCGAGGTCGCCAGGCGCTTCGTCGTGGCGCTGCCGGCCTTGATCCTGCCGTTCCTGATCCGTGCCGCGGTGGTCGACGGCATCGCGACCGCGACCGAGGTGTCGACCGTCGGCATCATCTACACGATCCTGGTCGGGCTGTTCGTCTATCGCCAGTTCGACTGGAGCCGGGTCGTGCCGATCCTGATCGAGACCGCGTCCCTGTCCGGTGCCATCCTGCTGATCATCGGCACGGCGACCGCCATGGCCTGGGCGCTCACCCAGTCCGGCTTCTCCCATGCGCTGGTCTCGATCATGAGCGCCGTTTCGGGCGGGCCGCTGGGCTTCCTCGCGATCACGATCCTGGTCTTCACCGTGCTGGGCAGCGTGCTCGAAGGCATCCCGGCGATCGTGCTGTTCGGGCCGCTGCTGTTTCCGGTCGCGCGCGCGCTCGGCATCAACGAGGTGCATTACGCCATCGTCGTGGTGCTGGCGATGGGAATGGGCCTGTTCGCGCCGCCCTTCGGGGTCGGCTTCTATGCCGCCTGCGCCATCGGCCGGGTGTCGCCCGATCTGGCGATGTCGCGCGTCTGGCCCTATCTGGCAGTTCTACTCGCCGCCACGTTGTTGATCGCCGCCGTGCCGTGGCTGTCGACTGGCTTTCTTTGAGGCTCCTCCGAAACCGGCACCGCATTTGCGGAGATGGAAGGGTAATGGGCGCAGCGCCCCACCCTTCACGCCGAACCTTAGGAGGAGAAGATGGCTCTCAACGACATTCGCACCGCCGAGGAACTGTCGGCCTGGATGAAGCGCATGAACCTCTCGTTGACGTCGGCTGCCGAACAGCTTGGCCGCAAGCGCGCGACGATTGCCAGATATGTCAATGGAATCACGGACTTGCCCGAAAGTGTCGCCCGCCACGCGGCGGTCATCGAGGCGGCGCGCGGCGGCCAGCCGTTCGAAAGCCGGGGCGGGCGTCGCTCCGCGCGGCCAGTCATGGGTTGAGTGGATTTTCGCCTCTCGCGCAATTTTCATGGCGAATTGCCAGGTAAAATGCAAAAAGCGGCACCTTCGGGTGCCGTTTTCATTTTGGCCCGATAGCAGGCCCGACGGTCGACTCGTGCAACCAGCGAGGGTGCTGGTCCATCAGGCGGCGCGCGAGGCGTTGGGTTCGTTCCCGGGCTCATGCTCCAGGATGCGTGCGGTAAAGCCCGCGTCGCGCAGATATTCAATCGCGAGTTCGGCCTCGTCGCGGGGGATCTGGCGAATGCGCGTCCCGCTGGTCACGCTGCGCTGAACCTTGAGCCCGAGTGCCTCGGCGGTCGCTTGAGCGCTCGCAGGGATGGCAATGTCGACAAGATCGACCATGGGACGTCCTCCATCTCAGGTGTTTCGGACTTGGGCGCGCGGCGGTGTCGGCGCCGCGTGGAGCGCGCCCGCCGCATCCTGTATCGGAGAAGCCGGCATATAAAATCGAGACGAATCGGCACGAGAACTTGTGAAACTAACAGTATTGGCGACAAGCAGATGGGCTAGGCCTTGCCGACCCTGTCCTCGGCTTTCGCCCGGGCTGGACGATCATTCCAAGACCCCTTTGGGTTGATTTGCGCGCCGCGGTCCACGGACGGAATGAACCCGAGGTCGCTTCGCGTGTTGCGCCTGGGAGGAGATTCATCCGGCCCGACGGGCAGAGAGCGAGGATGCCATGAGGTTTGTGATCATCGCGGCCACCAGCCTGGTCCTGCTGCCGGCAACGGCCATCGTGCCGCACGCCCTGGCGCAGTCGGCGTCGCAAGGGCTGCCCTTGAGCGGGGCGGGCGACCAGCCGCCCGGCGGGCTCACGGCGCGCGACGTCGTCGGCAAGCGCCTGAGCGATGCCGACGGCAACGTGATCGGCCAGATCGTCGGCGTGAGCCGCGACGGGGCGAGTGCCGAGGTCCGCCCGCCACACGGCGGCGGCTTGACCAATGTCGACATGAGCGAACTCAGCCTGGGCACCGGTGCGCGCCAAGTGATCCTGGGCGGCGAGCCGGCGGCACCACCGCCGCACTGGAGCTCGCACTCGACCTCGGTCACCTCGACGACGACCGCCCCGTCCGTCGTCGTCCTGCCGCCACCGCCGCAGTAAGGGGGAGGCTAGGCCGAACCGCCCTCGCGCGGCGAGCTGAGCGTGCCGCCCCACAGGCGGTCGTAATTCCAGCCGAGGCCGGGCAAGCAGCCCGGCAGGACCCGCCGGTCCTCGGCGAACTGTTGGCCGCGCCACTCCATGCCCTGCTCCAGCCGGTGGGCGACCAAGGGCCACCACGTCCGCGACACCAGGCCGTGCTCGGCCCGGATGCGATCGATCTCGGCGCCGCCCTCGACCGAGCGCTTGCGGGTACTGGTCGAGCTGGGGTTGAGCCGGCTTGCGCCCAGGAAGCGGTCGACCCGCTCGGCGCGGCCGATCATCATGAAGCGGGCGAACAGGTCGAAATCCATGGCGAAGCGGTATTTTGCGTCGATGCCGCCGGCGCGCTCGTAAAGCCCGCGCCGCCAGAAGCAGGTCTCCTGCGGGATGCGCGGCCAGCGCCGCATCAGCCGGTTGGAATGACGCGGCAGCAGCCAGTAGCCGACGGCGCAGTCGGCCGTGTCGATCATGACGCGGTGGCTGTAGATCATGTCGACCTTGGGATGGGCGGCGAAATACCAGGCGACGAATTCCAGCGTCTCGGGCGCCAGCATGTCGTAGCTGTTGACCCAGCCCATGATCTCGCCGGTCGCCCGGTGGAAGCCGCGCTGCAGGGCCGGCGCCGGGCCCTCGTCGGGCGTGCTCTCGATATGGGCGAAATGCCGGCGATAGCGCTTCAGGATCTCCAGTGTTCCGTCGCTCGAGCCGCCGTCCATGACGATATATTCGAGCCGCGGATAGCGCTGGCCGAGCACCGAGGCGACGGTCCGCTCGACGAAGCGCACCTGGTTCAAGCTGGGGGTGACGAGCGTGATGCGGGGGCGTTCCATCCGTTTCAGCTCCGCAGGTCCGGCTTCAGCACGGCATAGAGATAGTCGCCGCGCCCGCGCCAGTTCTGGAACAGTCGTGCTGCGAGGGCCGCCACCTCCGCGTCCCCGCGCGTTTCGGGATCGGGGGCGAGGCCGTGCGGCACGGCACCCATCAGGCCCAGTTGGTTGAGCCGCAGGCTGAGCCAGCTCCAATAGGGATGCGACCAGCTGCGCGTGCGCAGGATCCTGAGGCCGCTCGCGCCCGCCAGGCCGGCAAGCGCCTTGGCCGAGAAGATGAAGCGGTGGAACGGCGGATGCCAATGGGCCCAGGTCGGGCCGAACCGCTCGATCTGGGCCGAATCGAGATTGGGCGTGCTGATCAGGATCAGGCCGTCGGGCTCCAGCAGGCGCGCCGCGCGTTGCAGCGCCGCCAGCGGCTCGGTCGCATGCTCGAGCGTGTGGGCGAACACGACCAGGTCGAAGCGCTCCTCGACCGGGATCACGCGCAACGCATCCTCGATGCCGCCGAGCCACACCCGGTGGCCCTTGGCCCGTGCCGCCTCGGCCGCCCGCTCGCTCGGATCGCAGCCGAAGGTCTGCCAGCCTTCGGCGCGAAAGCCGTCGAGCAATTCCCCCTCGAAGCAGGCGAGATCGAGCACGCGTAGCGTTCCGGTCCGGCGCGGCAGCAGCCCGCGCACCATGCGCTTCATCTCGTGCATCGTCGGGTCGGCCCAGGGCGCCAGCCGCCGGCGCAGCGGGGCCGGCACCAGGCGGGCGAGCACCGTGGCGAGGCCGCTGCCGGGGCCGGCGTAGTTGCGGAACGGGCTCGGGCTGCCGTCGGCCGGGACCTTGATTTCCCGTAGGCCGCCACCGTAGTGGGTGTCGTGCAGGCGCCGTAGCGTCTGCCGATCGATCTCGGGGCCGATTGCCGCCGCGTGGCTGTCCGGGTGATACCAGATCTCGTTCATGCCCGGTTCGCCGAAGCGCGTGTCCGGGCTCGAGAACAGCAGGCGCTTGGGCAGCGCGCCGGTGACCGGGCAGCGGGCCGGCGCGGGCGGCGGCGTCGGGGTGGTGCGCGGCGCGGGCACGTCCTCGTCGAGCGCCAGTGGGAAATAGAGCGGGCGATGCGGCCCGATTCGCCGGGTCCCGGTCTCCAGCCGTTCGATCAAGGCCAGCGCCAGGTGTCCCGGCAGTTCGGCCAGCCGCTCCGGCCGCGACAGGGTCGGGGCGATCCGGGACGTGACGGCGGCGCATTCGGCGTCATAGGCCGGCATGTCCTCGCTCAACTGTCCGGCGCGGACCCGGAAGCTGCTGATGTGGCCGTCCAGGCGGCGCAGCGGGTAGCGTCGCGCCAGTGCCAGCCACAGCGCCCAATCGCCGGCGAGCTTCAGCGACCGGTCGAGGCCGCCGACCGCATCATAGGCGATGCGCCGGAAGAACACCCCGTCCTGGAACAGGAAATGGCCTTCGAGCAGGCGGCGGAAATCGATGAAGCCGAGCGGCTGATTGGCGAAGCGCCATGCCCCGATCGACAGCAGGTTTTCGAAATAGATCACCCGCTCATCGGGAAAGGCGGCGAAATGCCGGCCGATCCGGTCCAGGCCGCCCGGCAGATAGAGATCGTCGGCATTGAGCCACGCCAGCACCTCGCCGGTGGCGCGCTCGAAGCCCTTGGCGACGGCGTCGTACAGCCCATCGTCCGGCTCGGCGATGACGAGGTCGAGCCGGTCGGCATAGCGCGCGATGATCTCGCGCGTGCCGTCGGTCGAGCCGCCGTCGACGAGGATGTATTCGAGGTCGGGATAGGCCTGGCCCAGCACCGACTCGATCGTCTCGGCGATGGTGTCCCGGGCGTTCAGCACCGGCGTCACGATCGTGATGCGGGGCAGGTGCCGCGGCGCGGCCTCGTCCGGGGGCGTCGCCTGGCACCAGATGCCATCGACCCAGCGTCCGGCGGCCTTCAATACCGCGCTCAGGGTGGCCCGGCCGTCGCCGCGTTCGGCAGCGGCGTCGCGTGAGCGGAAATGGGCGGTGACCTCGGCCAGCCTTGCTTCGAGCGCTTCCGCGCGCCGGACCAGGGCCGCGATTTCCTCGGGCGTGCTGGGCAAGGGCGGCGGATCGGGCGGCGCCACCAGCAGCTCGAGCTGCTCGGGTTCCGTTTCCGGGACCGCGACCCGCGGCGGCAAATCGGTGGTGGTCAGAGGATCACCGGCCATGGATGGCGCGCGGGATCGGGGGCGAGGGCGGGCAAGCCATGAGGATCGATCTTGTCCGTTCCTGTGCGTACATGCCGCCCACCATGGCAAACGCCCCGCATAGGGTCAACGGGTGCGGCCGCCGGATCCGTGACGGAATTTTGCGATATTCGGCAACTCGGCGCCGGCGATAGTACCGCGGTATTTCCGTATCGGTTGAAACCATGGTCCGGCTGCGTCAGGATGACAGCCAAGGATTGTCCCTACGGGCGTTCTCCGCCCGGCGATACCCGTTCCAGCCGCTCATTCCAAATGCACATTGTCCTCCCGTTGCCTTGGCATCGGACCGGGATGGCGTGCGCATGCCTTGCTCTGCCTCGGCATTCAAGAACAACGGCTTCACGTGACTGGGGGATTACAATGCTTGTTTCGCGTTTTGCGATCGGTATGGCAGCTGGCGCCATGACCGTCGTCGGTCTCGCCTTGTCCGCGCCCGCCATGGCCGGCGGTGCGATCACGCAGCAGGTGCAATCGAGCCAACAGGTCGGCTTCGAAATGTTCCTGCCGCTTCGCAACACGGCCGATCTGGATACGCTGCTCGCCTCGCAGCAGCTCCAGGGCTCGCCGAACTATCAGCAGTGGCTGACGCCGCAGCAGTTCCATGATCGCTTCGGGCCGACCGACGCGACCGTCGCGCGCGTCAGGGCCAGCCTCGCCGCGGCGGGCTTGACCGTGACCCAGACCCACAGCCGCAGCCTCTATGTCGAAGGCAGCGCGAACGCCGTGCAGAAGCTGTTCGGCACCCGTCTCGTCTATAAGGCGAATGGCGCCGGTGGCGTGCGCATGGCCGCCGACGGCGGCTTCGTGCTGCCGCAGGCGCTGGCCCGCGAAGGTGCCGTCGTCGGCCATTTCGCCCCCCAGGTTCACATGCGCACGCACGCCCGCGCGGTGAAGCTCGACGGCAAGGCGCTGGCGCCCGAGAACCGTTATGCCGGCGACGGCCCCTATTGGTACAACGATCTGAAGCAGGCTTACGATTATCCCTCGTACCAGACCAAGGCGCCGCTGACCGGCAAGCAGTTGAACGGCCAGGGCAGCACCGTCGCGATCGTCATGGAATCCGACGTGCTGGATTCGGATATCAAGGCCGTGTTCGATCACGAGCACTGGACGACCACGACCGGAACGCCGGATCCGAAGCTTGCCGCCCGCGTGCCGATCTTCGGCGGCGCGCCGTTCGATCCCAACAGCGGCGGCTCGTTCGAGGCATCGCTCGACGTACAGCAGGTGCTGGGCGGTGCGCCGGGCGCCAAGGTGTTCCTCTACAACATCCCCGACCTGTCCGACGAATCGATCCTCGCGGCCTACATCAGCATCGTCGAAAGCAACCAGGCCGACATCGTCAGCTCGTCGTTCGGCGGCTGCGAACTGTTCTATACGGCGCCCTATAACAACGGCACCGATCAGTCCGGCATCCTCGACGTCTATGACGAGCTGTTCAAGCAGGGCAATGCCCAGGGCATGACCTTTGTCGCCAGCTCGGGCGATAGCGGGGGCCTCGGCTGCCTCGACGTGGCCTACTTCAGCGGCAAGCCCGGCGGCAAGTTCATCGCCGGCGTCGAGAGCCCGGCGTCGAGCCCGCATGTGACCGCCGTCGGCGGCACCAACCTGATCACGACGCCGCCGCCCAACCCGCAGACGACGCCGGCGACGCTGACCTCCAAATACGTCTCGGAGAATGCCTTCGGCGATCCGGAGCTGCCTTACGATCCCTATGGCATTGGCGTCAACGCGACCGGCGGCTATTGGGGTGCCGGCGGCGGCATCAGCGCGCATTTCGCGCGACCCAGCTACCAGAGCCTGGGCATCGCCTTCAACGAGGTGAAGAGCCGGATGCGCACGGTGCCGGACGTCGGCATGCAGGTTGGCGGCTGTCCGGGGGGCATCGTGGCGGACACTTGCGGTGCCGACGGGTCGCGCAGCGCTGTCGTCATCAGCTTCGGCGGTCAACTGGTCGGGGTGATCGGCACCTCGGTCTCGGCTCCCGAGTTCGCCGGCATGGCGGCCTTGGGCGTGCAGCGGTTCGGTCACCGGCTCGGCAACCTCAATACCTACATTTACAATACCGGGTATGTGCAGACACTGATCGGCGCAGGTTCGCCGGACTTCCGCTTCTATCACCGGAATATTCCGGGCTTCGACGGGCTTTACAACACCGATCCGACCAAGCAGCCCTACAACTTCATGACCGGCAACGGCACGCCGGATGTTCGCAAGTTCCTGGCGCTGACCTCGGCCCAGCCGGCCGGCAATCCGCAGACGCCCAGCAATCCCTGAGATCCTCAGGATCCGGGGAGTGGAAATGGCGGGGGAAACCCCGCCATTTCTGTTTCAGGATCAGCCGCCCAGTTGCGCCAGCAGCGACGAACTGAGCAGATTGCCCTGGCCGGCACCGGTCACCGCCGGCTTGAACTGGCCGAGGGCGGCACCGGTCTTCGCTTGGCCCTTGGCTTCGGCACCGACGTCGGCCAGGCTGAACTGAACGCCCTTGTCATGCTTCTTCAGGGCCGACAGCGGATTGTCGGCGATCGGCGAACGGGCATGGGTGAGGGCGGCGGCTGGGGCGGTCATGATGGTTGTTCCTTAGTTGAAACGAACAGGGCTCATGGACCTGCGCGTCGCAAATCGGATACCAAGACAAGAAATGTTCATTATCAAGGTGTTGGCGTGACTCTCGTACCATCCACCGCCCGCTGCGGCAGTTTTTGCCCGGTGCGGGGCGGCAAAATCCGGAGCCGCGCGCATGTGCGGTAGGCTGTTCCAGACCAGCCCACCCAAGCGTCTGGCCGAATTGTTCGGGACCGCCAATCCGCTGAGCAACGCGCCGCCGCGCTACAATGCGGCGCCGACTGATCTGCTGCTGACGGTCCGGTACAATCCGAAGACCGGGGAACGGGCGCTCGACCCGTTGCGCTGGGGGCTGGTGCCGCATTGGGCGAAGGACGCCAGGATCGGCGCCTCGCTGACCAATGCCCGCGCCGAGACGATCGCCGACAAGCCTGCGTTCCGCGATGCCTTCGCCCGGCGCCGCTGCCTGGTGCCGGTCGACGGTTTCTATGAATGGCACCGCCCGGAACAGGGGCCGAAGCAGCCCTATGCCTTCGCGCATCCGGCCAACGACGAGGGCGACAGGCCGCTGCTGGCGCTCGCCGGCCTCTGGGAATCCTGGCGCGACCCGGCGGGCGGGATCCTGCGCACCATGACCCTCGTGACGACGGCGGCCAACGGGGTGATGGCGCCGATCCATGATCGGATGCCGGTCATCCTGGCGGCCGAAGACTGGGCGGCGTGGCTGGGCGAGCGGGCAGGGGACGCGACCGCGATGATGCGGCCGTGTGCGGAGGCCTTGCTCGATCATTGGCCGGTGTCATCGGCCGTCGGCAATGTCAGGAACCAGGGGGCGGAGTTGCCGCTCCCGCTACCGGCGTCGTCGCAATGATCTGAGGCCCGAACAGCCGCTTGGCGGTCTGGATCACCTTGCGGATATATTTCAGGCTCTCCGGCTTCGAGCGGGAATGGTACCAGCCGACGCCGGTCCAGAACTCGCCTGCCGCGTTGATCTGCCGGCGCAGCAGGCTTGCCGTGACGCGGATGTTGAAGCAGCCGTCATATTGCAGCAGTGCGCGGGTCACCTCCGGCGACTGGTGGATCGTGCGGGCGATCTCTCCGACCCAGACGGTGTTGATCTGGCCCGGGCCGTAATCCTCACTGCCGTTCGGATTGGGCGAATGGGTGCCCTCGTGCCCCGCCTCGACCGTGAGCACGGTCATGAGAATCGGCGGCGGCAGGGCGGCCGACTGGGCGGCGAAATAGATGCAGGCGGCAGCCGCTTCCGGAAGCATGGCGATGGAGCTGATCGTGAGGCGAAGGTCCGCTCTTAGCAGAAAACCGCGGACCGCACATCCGCGAATCCGTCAGGCGGAACCCTGGCGTGAGTCGCAGGCGATCCCCTCGTGCGGGCCTGGCCGATGATATATAACCGGCGGCCTGGCGAGGGGGACTCGTCGGCGGATCCGGGGGGATCTTCTACGCTATGTCGCCGGAATATGGACGAAGCACGCGGATCTTGATCGGCGGCAACTGCGGCGTGACGCTCTGGTTCGATTGCCAGACGCGCTTAGTGTCGAGGTCGAGATAGAAGTGATTCTCGAAGTCCCAGCCCAGGGGATGGCTGATACCGGTTTCGGTGAAGCTTCGTGTCAGGATCTCTCCATGCAGCAGCGTAACGCGCGCCTGGCCGGTTGCCGCGAGCGTCGACTGGGCTGGCACGGAATAGAGCTTGGCCTTGGGGAAATCGAGCAGCCTCGTGCATTCCCCGGCCGCGACGGTGCCGCTTGCTACCGGATCATCGCTTCCCTGGGCAGTCGCGACCTCGATATCGCCGGTCCTGAACCGCACGATGCGGCCATTCCTGGTCTGGATCAGCGAGTGGTCGGCGGCGATCCAGGTCAGCGTATCGCCATCAGCCGTCGCGAGCACCACCAGCGCCTCGGGCGCCCGGCCGAGCTGAACGCCGATGCTCGCGAAAGGGATGCGCTCGACGTCGTCATCGGTGAACGCCCGGTCTTTGAAAAAATTACGCGCAAGATCGGTCGCGGCGGAAAGATTCGGATTGCGGGAGTTACCGCAGCCTGCCAGTAGAAACGTCCCCGCACCGAGCAGTGCGGAACGACGCGTCATATTTTGTAAACCTTTTTTCACGAATTAACCTGTCTGGCCGAGACTTGGGAATAGAATATGCTAGCTGGTCGCCACGTACTTTTCACTATCATCCTCGGTCTATCCGTTGCGGGCGCGCCGGCACTGCCGGGAGCATTGGCGCAAAGCCTGCCGTCGATACCGCAGGCGCTGCTCGATCAGCTTCAGCGCCAGCAGGGCGGGGATAATGGCGAGATCGCGGTCCAGCAACCCCTGCCGACCGGCCAGGATCGGGGACTGAACGGCCAGCGCAACCCCTATGCGGCCGGGGGTTATCAGAACGGCTCCCTGCAGAATCCGAACGACGTAAGCGGTCGTTTCCAGGCTCCGGCTCAGCCGCCGACACCGCTCGAACGGGATTATTCATTGCGCGCCAGTGCGCAGCTCCGCCTGTTCGGCCGCGATCTCTTCGCCCGTCCGGCCCTGACGACGAACGGGACGGTGACCGGCGCGATTCGCGACAGCTACGTCATGGGCTTCGGCGACGAAGTCGTCGTGACCCTGAGGGGCCAGGTCTCGCGCAGCTATCGCACGCGGGTCGGTCGCGACGGGCAGGTGGTGTTGCCCGATCTGCCGCCCGTCTCGGCCGTCGGGCGGAGCTTCGGCGATTTCCGGTCTGATCTCGATGCGGTGGTCAAGCGCTCCTACGTCAATACCGACAGCTTCGTCTCGCTCGGCGAAGTGCGGCAGATCACCGTCCTGGTCACCGGCGAGGTAAAGACGCCCGGCCAGAAGCAGCTCAGCGCCTTCTCGACCCTGGTCGACGCCCTCGGCGGAGAGTTGACCGCTGGCGCCAGCCTCCGACATGTCACGCTGACCCGCGACGGACAAACCCGAACGATCGACCTCTACGCCCTGCTCACGGGGACGAACGCGCCGCTCGACCTCTCGCTTGTCGAGGGCGACCAGATCTCGGTCGCACCGCTGGGAGCGACCGTGGCGATCGCCGGCGACGTCGGCCGGCCGGCGATCTACGAGATCCCGCGCGGCGGCATCGCGACCCGGTCGCTCGTCGATCTGGCCGGGGGCTTCCTGCGGCCGGCGGGCAACCGGCTCATCCGCATCTCGTTCGAGGCGTCGGGCAAGCAGCGCACGACCGAGTTCGACGAGAACGGCCGCGTGACCCTGGCCCCGGGCGATATCCTTCTGGTCGGCAAGCGCGAGGACATCCAGGTCGATCAGGTCAGCCTTTATGGGCGCGTGCGGGTACCGGGCGAACGGGCCCTGGCCCAGGCCCACACCGTGCGGGCGCTGCTCGGCAACGGCTCGGTGCTGGGCATCGACCCGTATCTGCCGCTCGGCGTGCTGCTGACGGTCGACCCGACCACCCAGGTCCGGCACATGGAGGGCATCAATCTCGGTGCTGTCCTTTCGGGTGCCCGCGACTATCCGCTGCACAGCCTCGATACGCTGATCGTGCTGGGCAAGGACGATATCGCCTATCTGAGCTCGGCCGACGTCCAGGCGGTGCTGACGGGCCACGTGCCGCCGAGCTTGCTGGCAAGTCGGCCGCTGCAGGCGGGCGAATCAGTTCTGATTCAGGGCAATCCGCAGGCCCGCACTGCCCGGCCGAGCGGGCCTACCGCCGCCCAGTCCAGCGGGGCGATTGCCGCCCGGCAGGCGTCGGCTGTCACGGACGCGAACGGCCAGACGACGCAGGCCGCGCAACTGCCGATCTATGACAGCCCCTATCTCGTTTCCTCGTCGCCGCGCGGCGCGAACGATCCGTCGGTCGACGCCTATCCCCATCCGTTCGAGGCGGTTCAGCCGGACGAGGACGGTGCGGTGCGTGACCGTGAGCGCGACCGCAACCGCGACCGTGAGCGTGGTTGCCCGGCACTGCAAACCCTGGCGGCGGTCGTGCAGTCCGACACCAGCGGGCGCTTCACGAATGCTGTTCAGCTGGTCTCGTCGAACGGCGAGGATGCCATGCAAAGCGTGCTGCCGTGCCCGGTCATCATGGGGCGGTTTCCCGATCTGCTGCCGTTCCTGGTCGAACATGCGATCACGGTGCGGGGCGAGGTGCGTCAGCCGGGCATCTACCCGATCGGCGACGCCACTCTGGCCCAGGTCGAGCAGGCCGCCGGTGGCGTGACCCGCTCGGCCGACTTCAAGAATATCGAGGTTTCGCATTTCACGATCAACGGGCCCCAGGGCAGCGCGAATGTCGACCGCCAGACCTTGAGCCTGACCGAGGCGGACTTCGCCCGTGTGCCGCTGTTCGCAGGCGACGTGGTCCATTTCAACGCGGTCTACGACCGCCGCGACGTCGGGCCCGTGGTTCTGGCCGGCGAATTCAAGCATGCCGGCACCTTCGACATCCGCAGGGGCGAGAAGATGTCGGAGGTGATTCGACGGGCAGGCGGCCTGACCGATGATGCATATCCCTATGGTGCCATCCTGACGCGCGCCTCCGCGCAAAAGACCGAACAGGACGGCCTGGACCGGACCGTTCGGCAGGTCGATGCCGGGTTGACCGCGGCGATTTCCAACGCCTCCGCAGCCAACTCCAGCCAGACCGCTTCGACGATCGCTTCACTGCAGGCCGCGCTGAGCGAACTGAAGTCGGCCAAGCCCCTCGGGCGCGTCGTGTTCGAAGCGGATCCGGCGACGCTCGCCTCGCGTCCCGACCTCGACATCATCCTGGAACCCGGCGACCGGATTTCGATCCCGAAGCGGCCGAGTTCGGTGGCGGTCACCGGCGACGTGCTCAATCCAAGCTCGCAGCAGTTCGAGGCGGGCCTCTCGCCGCAGGACTACATCAAGCACGCCGGCGGCTATCTGAGCACGGCGGACGAGGATCACGTGTTCATCGTTCTGCCGAACGGGGCGGCCGAGCCGTTGAGCACGTCGATCTGGAACTTCTCCAAGGTCGCCGTTCCGCCGGGCAGCACGATCGTCGTGCCGCGCGATCTGTCGCCGGACACGCTCTCGATCGTGCGTGACGTGACCCAGGTGCTGAGCCAGATCGCCATCACCGCAGCCTCGCTCGCCGTCATCAACAGGTAAGCACCTTTCTGATCGGACCCGAGAGTCTCCGTGGCTGTTTTGATATCGCGTTCCTCCCGCCATCTGCTGCGGCTGATGGCGGGCGTCGCGGCATTCTGCCTTAGTGCCGGGGCGCATGCCGATGGCGAGCTGAGCTCGATTCTCGAGCCGGGACAGGGGCTGTATCCTTCCCAGAGCGACATCAGCGGCATCGGTCTGTTCCAGGTGCCGACCGCCCGGATGGGCGAGGAGGGCGACGTCAGGGGCAGTGGCAGCTTCATCACGCCCTACCATCGGTTCGTCTTCTCCGGCACGCTGTTTCCGTGGCTGGAGGGCGTGTTCCGCACGACCCAAATCACGAACGTGCCCTATGGTCCGAACGGCTTCGGTGGGCACCAGAGCTACCGGGATCGCGGGTTCGATCTCCGCTTGCGCCTATGGCAGGAGGGGCCGACCCTGCCCGACATCACCGTCGGCGTGACCGACTTTGCCCAGCTTGGGCAGTTCGACGAGGAATATCTCGTCGGAACCAAGCGGTTCGGCGATTTCGACGTCACCGTCGGCCTGGGCTGGGGACAACTCGCGAGCGACGCGATGTTCCCGAACCCGCTCAAATTCCTGTCCGGACATTTCGCCCAACGGCATCCGATCACCAGTGCCGGCGGCTTTCGTACCGACTTCTTCAGCGGCCCCAACGTCTCCCTGTTCGGCGGCCTCGAATATAAGACGCCGATCGACGGGCTGATCTTCAAGCTCGACTTCAATCCGAACGATTTCCGCCACGACAGCTTCGACGAGATCGACAAGATCAAGGTCTCGGGCCCGATCGACGCCGGCTTCGTCTATCGGCCGTTTGCCTCCGGGCCCGAGTTCTCGCTCGCCATGGAGCGCGAGAACACGATGATGCTGCGCGTCGGCTTCAAGACCAACTTCGCCGGAAGGACCGGCGCCGAGGCACGGAAGCCGCCGGAAGACCAGCAGATCGATCCGCGGTGCGCGCCGGTGGCGCCGCTGCCGCCCGACGAGGTGGCGGTCCGGGATGCGGCGGCTGCAGGACGGCCGTCCGTGGTGCCGCCCGGCACGGAGCCGGTGCCGGCGCCGCTGCCGGAAGAGAGCTGGGATGCGCTGGCCGATCTCGGCCGGACCGCCGATCAGTTCGGCTTCCGCATTCTTTCGATCGGGACCAGCGCGGACGCGCGCCAGGTGACCCTGGTCCGGCTCAGTGCGGCGCGTACGGAACTGGCGGAGGATCTCGGCCGGTTCGCGCGGATCGCGGGCCGGCTGCAGCCGGCGGTCGACCGGGTCGACCTGACGCTCGACGAGGCGGGGAGCGAGCGCCGCTTTCATCTGGACCTGCCTGCCTTGGAGCGGGCTGTCGCGATGACCGGTCGTACCGCGGAAAGCGTGCGTTCGCAGAACCCGGCGCCGCGCGCGGTCCCGGCACCGCATCGAACGATCCCGAACCTCGACAAGGGCATCGCCGAGGCGATCTTCGCCGACCTCGAAGCCGCGAAGATGATTGGCTACACGTTCGAAATCAAAGGCCACGAGGCGATCCTGCGGCTTGGCAACTACCGCTACCGCTATCTGCCGAAGGCGCTGGGCGACGCCGCCCGCATCATCGACGCGCGCGCGCCCGTCGAAGTGACCGAGATCACCATCGCCGATGTCGAAGGCGGCATCGAGGTCGCGCGGGTGCGCATGCGGCGCGACGATCTCGAGCGCGCGTTCACCGGTCGCGGCACGCCGGCCGAGGTCCTGGCGCATGCCGAGTTCAATGGCGGCGCTCCGCTCGGCGACGATGCATTCGAGAACGAAGCGGTCTATCCCGATTTCACCTATCGCATTCGGCCGCGCCTGAAGACGCAGTTTAACGGGCCGGACGGCTTCTTCCTCTATTCGCTCTACGCCGGGCTTTCGAGCGCGGTCCAGCTTCGACCCGGCCTGACCATTTCAGGCGAGTTCGGCGCCAACCTGCTGGACAACCTCAATCGCCTGCAGAATCCGTCGAACAGCCTGCTGCCGCATGTGCGCAGCGACATCAAGGACTATCTCAAGGACGGGAAATACGGCATCGAGAATCTCTATGCCAATTACGAGACCCGTCTCGGCGATGATTTCTATGGGCGCGTGACCGGCGGCCTGCTCGAGGACATGTATGGCGGCATCGACGGCGAGGTGCTGTATCGGCCCTATGGCTCACGCTGGGCGCTCGGCCTGGAGGCCAACCAGCTCTATAAGCGCGGCTTCCATGAACGGTTCGGCTTCCAGAGCTACAACGTCGCCACGGCCCAGGTGAACGTCTATTACGACATGCCCTGGTATGGGCTGCAGAGCACGCTCCGCGTCGGCCGCTACCTGGCGCGCGACGTGGGCTTCACCTATGAGATTTCGCGCGAGTTCGAAAGCGGCGTGCGCGTCGGCGGGTTCTTCACCATTACCAACGTATCGGCCGCCAAATATGGCGAAGGGCGCTTCGACCGTGGCCTGTTCATCAGCATCCCGATCGACATCGCGACCCCGTTCCCGAGCCGGTCGACGATCGGAACCGTGTACCGGCCCTTGACCAGGGACGGCGGCCAGCTGTTGAGCAGTCCGCGCGAGCTTTATTGGGCGACCCACGGCGATGATCCGGAGCGGCTGAGCGATGACTGGGACCAACTGGTACAGTAGCGGCCGGGACGCGTGGCTGTGCCGTACCGCGCGGTGCGAGGCGGGTATACGTCGAGTTTCCTGGGCATGAGGGTGGCGATGGGGCATAAGCGAGCCGGAGCGCAGCCATCGGACGTTCACCGGTCTCGACGTCCAGACAAGTCACATTTGGGTGCTTCTTGAGATCATTGCCGCTCGTGGGCCATTTCCTGACGCGTTTCGCTGGACGTAGCCCTCTGAAGCTATTGGCCGAATCGTCGCGATATCGGCTTGCGGCCTATTCGACCCTGGCAAACGTGACCAGCAAGGGGCTCTCGCTCTTCGTGCTATATGCCAGCGTGCCGCGGACCATCGGCTATCTGGGGCCGGAGCGTTTCGGCATCTGGATGACCTTGGCCAGCCTGATCGGGTTTCTTGGATTCCTCGATTTCGGCATCAGCAACGGCCTGCTCAACCAGGTGGCCTATCTTGCCGCGAGCGATACCAGGGCGCGCCTGCGCCGCCTGATCGGCCATGCGCTGCTGCTGCTCGCCGGCATCGGGCTCGTGCTCGTCGTCCTCTTATCCTCGGTCGCGCGATATGCGCCGCTGGAGCTGCTGTTCAACGTCAGCAATCCGGGCAATGCCGAGGAGCTGCGAGACGCGGCCGTCACGCTGGCGGGCCTGATCGGCCTCAGCCTGCCGCTCGTCGGCCTGCAGCGGGTGTTTTGGGGGCTTCAGCGCGCCTTCGTCGCGCATCTGTTCTCGGCCGTCGGCAGTGCCGCATCGGTCATCCTGCTGTTCGTTCTCTCCGATCGCCATGCCCCGGTCTATGCCTTGCTGCTCGGGACTTACGGCGTGCAGCTGCTGATGGCGCTGCCGCTGCTCGGCGTCCTGATCAAGGACCGGCTGATCGGGGCGATCGATTGGGCCGAGCTTCGCGACGACGCCCGCGAATTGCTGCGGACCGGCGGATTGTTCTTCGTGCTGAACATCGGTGCGGCGGTAGCCTGGGATGGGGATTATCTGATCCTGTCGCGCATGGCCGGGCCCCAGCATGTCGCGGTCTTCGCGATCGCGACGCGTCTGTTTCAACTGGTGAGCCAGCCGCTGGCCATGATCAACAGTCCGCTTTGGTCCGCCTATGCAGACGCGATCGCCCGCGGCAATTATCAATTCGTCAGGCGGACGCTCGGGGGCGCCGTGGCGCTGACCGGCGTCGGGGCCGCGATCGGCGTTTCGGTTCTGGTGCTCTGCCACGACCTGGTCGTCCGGGTGTGGATCCATAATGCCGTGGAGGTGCCGACCGCCCTGCTGGTGGCGATGGCAGCCTGGACGGTGCTGCAGGCGATCGGCAACGCCTTCGCCATGTTTATGAACGGCGCCCGGATCGTCCGGCCACAGGTGTTCGTCGTCTGTCTCTTCTGCGTGGCAGCTCTGCCGCTGAAGATTTTCGCTGCGGACCAGGCCGGCGCGCTCGGCGTCGTCGTCGCGAGCATGGTCAGCTATATCCTCTGCGTGGCCATCCCGTACCTGACGATCTTCAGGCGGGCCTGGGTCATGCGGTTGGTGGGGTAAGCGCATCCGTAAACGACGGTGCTGCGCTGGGATATGGTCTATTAATTCGGCTTTATTATTGCTGTTGTTCGGTGGAGATTATTTGATGGAATATGGGCAGTATTTTGAATATCGCCGAATTTCGCCGGCTGATTATGTCGAATTCAGGATTCCAAAATATCTAAGATCGACGCTAAGCGCTGTTAAGAGTCCAAGAATATTGGATTTTGGGTGCGGATTCGGACAAATTTTACTTGGGCTTCGTGCCGATGGTTTCGAGAATGTCGAAGGGCTGGATATTTCGCAGCCCGCGATAGACTTTTGCCGCTCTCAAGGACTGGTCTGTCATGATGGCGGCGATGAAGCGATTTTCGGGCAGAGTAAAGGACAGTACGATTTCGTCATTCTCAGTCACGTCATAGAGCATATCGAGAAGTCTGAAATTATCTCGGTTCTTGCGAAGGTTTTATCCTTATTGAAGCCCGGGGGCGGCTTGATCGTCATGGTTCCAAATGCACAGTCGAACACCGGATGCTATTGGGCCTATGAGGATTTTACCCATCATACGATGTTTACTTCCGGTTCTCTCTATTATGTGCTGCGGTCAGCGGGATTCTCCGACGTTGAATTCCTTGACGTAGACGCGATCGGCGAGGTTTCTGGATTTTTCAAGAAACTTATCAAGAAAGCTCTGCTCAACATTTACCGCGCGAACTACGTTTTCTGGAACCGCGTCACGTCAAGCTCGATCCATAAGCCCAGTCCGATGATATTCGGCTACGAGATCAAGGCGCTTGCGCGCCGATAGGTCGCCGGACTGTCTAATGATCGGCGCGCCAATTACGCGCGACCGGTTTCGATGAAGCGGACATAGAGGTACCGCAGCGCATAGACCGCAAGGAACGGCGATGGGTATTTGACGGCGATCTTGAGATCGTTGCGCGCCGAGATGCGGCGCGACCAGACCGACATGCGCCGGCGGTCGGTATTCCAGCCGCGGCAATGGTAGGCGGTCGGACCGGGCAGCAGGCGCAGCCGCCAGCCGTGGCGGCGAATCCGCAGCGACAGCTCGATGTCGTCCTTGTACATGAACAGGGACTCATCGAAGACTTGGCCGTTTTCGGCCAACAAGGCCCGCACCAGGGTGCCGCGGATCAGCAGGAGGGCGCCGCAGAGGGCTCTCGGCTCGCTGGGTTCCGTCGGGTGGGCTCCGCCCGCGGTCGACAGGCCTTGCCCCCGGTCGTACCAGCGGCCGTACCATTTCCGCTCGATGCCCAGGCTGTCATAGCGGCCACTCGGCGCGTCGCGCTGCGGGTCATAGCCATGGAGCGGCGTCGAGACGACGCCGACACGCTCGTTCTCCGGCTGCTCGAGATAGCGGATGGCTGTTTCGATCCAGGCAGGATCGATCAATGCGTCGGGATTGATGAAGAGATAGAAATTGGCCCCGCCGCCATCTTCGTGGACGGCCAGATTGTTTGCCCGGCAGAATCCGACATTCTCGGTCGTCAGAAGTCGCAGATCCTGCCCGGGCGCGATATCCGCCAGATAGGCGGCGTCCGAGGAGCCGCTGTCGACAATCCGGATCAACTGCGGCGCCAGCGTCTGATGGCGCAATGATGCGACGACCTTCACGACGAACGGCCCGCTGTCATGCGTGACGATGATCGCCGTCACCCTTCGAGGCAAGTCTCCGGGCAAGCTGGTCATCGATCGGCCGGGCGTTCACCGGCGAATAGGAGCATCGTCGGGTCCCGCTCAGATCAGCTTGCGGCGAACGACATTCGCCCAGCCGACGAGAAAGAAGAGGCCATTGAGTACCGGCGAAACGTATTTCGACCTCATCCGGTACATGTTCTTGTAATAGCGCATTTCGCCGGAGACGCTGCTGGCGCCGTCGGTCGACCAGACGGACACGACGGTGTCGATGAACTTGACCGGACTACGATTGTGGGCGAGCAGGAAATTGAGCTCGTAATCCTCGCAAACCCGGATCGCCTCGTCATAGGCGAATTTCTCGAACAGCGTGCGGGCGTAGAACGCGCCCTGGTGGTGGATGGTGTTGATAAAATAGGTCTTGAGGCCGACCGACGAGCGGAAAAAAGAGCCGGTATCGCGCTGCACCAGCCCGACGACGGCCTTGACCTCCGGCGTCAGATGCGGTGCCACCGCGTTGAACACGTCCGGTGCCGCGAACGTGTCGTCGGATCCCAGGAAATAGACCCATTTGCCACGGGCCTGCGCAACGCCCTTCGCATAGGCATGGGCGATGCCGCGGTCCTTTTCGCTGATCCAATAGTCGATGACGTCGTCATACTTGCGAATGACGTCGACCGTCCCGTCGGTCGATCCCCCATCGATCACCACCAGCTCAAGCCGATCGCTGCCCTGGGAGATGACGCTTTCGATCGCGCTGCCGATGACCTTCTCGCGGTTGAAGGCAGTCACGATCACCGTGGCGAGCGGGCTTGGGCGCGCGGGCGCGCCCTCCGCCGATCGCAGGCGCCTGCCGCCTTCGAGCCGGCCGCGTCCGTCAACGACCGCCATGTCAGTCCTGCATTTCGCTGAAGTAGGCGACTGCCTTGGCGATGCCTGCCATCAGGTCGACGTCGGCGCGGAAGCCCAGCGACTCCTGCAGCGACGTGTCGCCGACCCGTGCGAACACGCCCTCCGGCTTGTCGGACAGGCCGTTGACCGCCGGCGAGAAGCCCAGCTGCTCGGCCACCGCGCGGGTGAGCTGCTTGAAACTGGTGCCGAGGCCCGTCGAGAGGTTGATCGCGCTGCCGTCCTCGATCTTATCCATGGTCGCGATCACGCCGCGGACGCAGTCGTCGATATAAATGAAATCGCGCATCTGATCGCCAGATCCCCAGACCGGGATCTCGCGCGCGCCACGCGCGTTCAGTACCCGCTTGACGATGCTCGGGAACGGATAGGTCAGGTCCTGGTCCTCGCCATAGCCCGAGAACGGCCGATAGACGACGGACTTCATCCCGTGCTTCTCGTAAGCCAGGCGGCCGACATATTCGCAGGTCAGCTTGGCCCAGCCATAGGTCAGATCGGGGACACCGATCGGCTCGTCGAAATCGATCATGTCCTCGCTCAAGAGCACATGCCCGTCCTTGCGCTGAAGCGACACGGGATAGGCGGCGCTCGAGCTGAACATGATCGAGCGGCCGGGCTGCGCCTTCTGGGCCCAACGCCAGTAGGCGGCGTCGATCGCCAGATCCTCTGCCACGGCCAGCGGCTGGCGTTCGATCACCTCGCGCCCGCCGACGATCGCGGCCAGATGGAACGCGTAATCGAAATCGTCGGCAAATTCGGTGCTGTAGTAGGAGCGGCAATCCTCGCGGCGGAATTCGAAGCGGCTGCCGAACTCACGCGGATCGAACAGGGGCCAGCCATTTTCCGGATCCCGGGCGCCGGTCAACGGCACCAGGCTGTCGACGCAGACGACGTGAGCCCCTGCCTCCAGAAAATGCCTGCAGAACCGGCGGCCGACAAACCCGGCACCGCCAGTAATAAGAACCTTTTGCATCCGCCTTTTCCTTCAACCGATAGTCCTTGGCGCCCATCATCACCGAAACGGGCAGCCGTCATGTTAGATCGCTGAGCCGACAGCAAGTCGCGGCCGCCGGGTCGCTGGTTCCGGTCGGAATTTTTGGTCTCTGATATGTGGAATTAATGAATGATGATGATTTTGGAAAAACTACCCAAGCGCATAGGCGCGACAATCTTTTCGTTCGTGTAATCGATTTTTTGTTGAAATCTATTTTCCGTATTTCATCTCCTTGGATAGGCGGGTAGGGCGCTGGTCCACTTGCGCCGCCGCCGATCTTTTGCACGTGTTAGCATCTCTCCTGATGGCAGCCAACCGGCCGCATGCCGGCCTTCCGCGTTCTTCTGTCGGTTGTGTTTATCCTGCGACGGGTGAGGGGGTTCGCTCGTTGAGGGCGGCCGAAATCTCCAGCCAGGCGGCCTCCACGGATACGTCCCGGATGCAGGGCACCGGCGCATGCTTGTCGACCTGGTATTGGCAAATCCAGTTGCAGCCGAAGCACGGCATCGAAGCGATGGCAACCCGTGGCGGCCGCACGCCGAGCGGAGCGTCGGGGTAGGGCATGAACCAGCCATAGTGGCCGCCGCCGAGGATGGCGAGCGAGGGGACATTGAAATAGGCGGCGATATGCGCCGGACCAGATTCATTGCCGATCACGATCGTGGCACTCTTGACCAGCGCGGCAAGATCAAGATGCGAAAGCGTTCCGCAGAGATTGAGCGCGTCGCCGCCAAGCGCCGTGCGGATCCGTTCACCATCCGACGCATCGCCACGGCCGCCGACCACGACGCATTGCAGACCCGCGGCGGTCGATCGTCGGGCAAGTTCGACGAACTTGTCGAGCGGCCAGCGCCGCGGTGCCCACCCAGCCCCCGGAGCGATCACGAAATAGTTCGATCGAAGCCCCGCCGGTGGGCGCGCCGGTGCTGTCGACAGATGGAAACGGCGAGGCGCGGTTCCGAGCGCGGCTGCCGACAGGGCGCGATTGCGTTCCAGTTCATGGCCGGAGTGGGCGTCCACGTGCAGAATAGTCCGGTACCACCTGTCGCCGACTCGGGCCTCCCAAGGGCTGAGGTTGTGGTGGTCGCCCTTGGCGCTCCGGGCGACTGCTGCGTCGACAGTCCTGGTGATCAGGTCCTCGGTCAGGAAGTCCCGGGCGATCCTCGCCTGGATGATCTCGCCGAAGCCATGACGCCGCAACCGGCAGAGCAATTTGATCCGGTAGCCGAGATTGGATCTGAAGGCGGCGACGTTGATCGGGAGGACTTCCTCGAACAGGCCCAATTCGGAAATGAAATCCGCGAGCTCTTCCCGCACAAGGATTTTCGCGCCGTCCGGATAAGTTTTGCAGTACTCTGAGAATTGCTGGATGCCCGATGAAAACCAGACGAACAGATCGCCCAGGGCATCGATCTTCATTACCAAGAGGGCGTCAGATTTCCCCTTTGGGACCGCAATGCGAATAATCTCGGTTATCGCCCAGAATATGCGGGATTTCAGATTTCTTTTGGCGGCCTTGAAGGCACTGAGAATAGACACAAACCAGCCTCTTGCCGGCGACCGGAATCTCTTCGCCGGTCGATAATGGCTCTATAGAGTCGAAAATATCGTTCGGATGCTAGGGGCGAAATCGCTCTGCTGGTTCACGCCGCCGCCGGCGCGTTGTCGATCGCCTGCTCGATATCGGCGAAGCTCGGCTGGTCGTGGGCCAGCAGTACCATGCGCGCGCTTTCGACCGCCATGATCGGGGCATAGCCCTGCATATAGGCGATGATGCCGCTCTTCATGCAGATGTAATAGCGCACCTCCGCATCCGCGACGCTCTTCAGCATCGCCGCCATCGGTGCCACGAAGCCGTAGCTGAGCAGCACGCCCAGGAACGTGCCGACGAGCGCGCCGCCGATCAGATGGCCCAGCACTTCGGGCGGCTCGGTGATCGAGCCCATGGTATGGATCACGCCGAGCACGGCGGCGACGATGCCGAGCGCCGGCATGCCGTCGGCCATGCCGGTCACGGCGTGAGACACCTCGAGCGACTCGTGGTGATGCACTTCGATGCGCGCATCCATCAGCGCCTCCATCTCGTGCGGATTGTCGGCGCCCATGATCAGCATGCGGAAGAAGTCGCAGAAGAACTCGACGGCGTGATGGTCGGCCAGGAACGTCGGATATTGCTGGAAGAGCGAGCTTTCCTCGGGATTCTCGACATGGGTCTCGAGCGCCATGGCGCCCTTCGACTTCGCCAGCTTGAACACGACGTTCAGCATGACCAGCAGCTCGACGAAGCTCGCCTTGCTGTATTTCGGTCCCTTGAACACCTTCGGCAGTTCCTTGCCGACGGCACTCAGCACCGTCTTCGGATTGCCGATGATGAAGGCCCCGATCGCGGCACCGACGATGATGATGAACTCGAACGGCTGCCACAGCGCCGGCAGATGGCCGTCGTTGGCGACGTACCCACCGAACACCGCGACCAGGACCACGCCGACGCCGATAAAGAAGAACATGGCACTCTCTTCCTGCCTGCCGCATCGCCCGGCCCGGCGCTCGGGCGATGCAACGCGCAATTTCAGGACCGAGAGATACCCTCCGGATGGTTAGGGGTCCATTAACCGAAAGCCATGGTGGCGATGGCAGCGCGCATCGCTACCTCGCGCCTTACAGCCCCAAATAGGCCGCGCGCACCCGGTCGTCGTGCATCAGTTCCGCGCCGCTGCCGCTCATGACCATCCGACCGGTCTCCAGCACATAGGCGCGCTCGGCGAGGTCGAGCGAGGCCGCGACATTCTGTTCGACCAGCACCACGGTCAGGCCGTTCTCGCGGTTCAGGCGCTCGATGATCCGGAACATCTCTTGGACCAGTGCGGGCGACAGGCCGAGCGAGGGCTCGTCGAACATGATCAGCTCCGGCCGACCCATCAGGCAACGGCCGATCGCCAGCATCTGCTGCTCGCCGCCCGACAGCGTGCCGGCCGCCTGGCCGCGGCGCTCGGCCAGGCGCGGGAAGAGGGCGAAGACCTCGGCGAGTGCCGCCTGCTTCGTCCGGCGCGCGCGTGGCAGATGGGCGCCGACCTCGAGATTCTCCAGCACGCTCAGGGTCGGGAAGATCTGACGTCCCTCGGCGACCTGGCCGATGCCGAGATTACAGATCTCGTGGCTCGGCCGTCCCTGGATCGCCTGGCCGCGCCAAAGGATGCGGCCCGCGCGCGGCCGCTCGATGCCGGCGATGGTGCGGATCAGGCTCGACTTGCCGGCGCCGTTCGCACCGACGATAGCGGTGATCGCCCCTGCCGGCACCGCCAGGGAGACGCCCGCCAGCGCCTGGGCGTCGCCGTAATAGAGGTCGAGATTCTCGACCGACAGCAGGATGGCGCGCTCGCCGCTCATGCTGCCGGCGCTCCGCCTAGATAGGAGGCGAGCACCGCCGGGTCGCGAACGACCGCGTCCGGCGCGCCCTCGGCGATGATCTCGCCGTGATGCAGCACGATGATGCGATGGGCGAGCGCCATCACGGCGCGCATGACATGCTCGACCAGCAGGATGGTGAGGCCGGTCTCGCGATTGAGCCGCCGGAACACCGCGACCATCTCGTCGATCTCGGTCGGTCGCAGGCCGGCCATGACCTCGTCGAGCAGCAGCAGCTTCGGCGAAGTCGCCAGCGCGCGCGCTACCTCCAGCCGCTTGCGCTCGGGCAGGGTTAAGGTGGCGGCCAATTCCCCGGCCTTGCGCTCGAGATGCAGCAGCTCCAGCACACGCCGCGCTTCCTGCTGCGCCGCCGCTACATCGGCCGTCGCGCGGAGAGCGCCGACGGTCACATTGTCGAGCACGGAGAGCTGTCCGAAGGGCTTCACGACCTGAAAGGTCCGGCCGATCCCGGCGTGGCAGGCCCGGTCGGCACTGAGCCCGGTAAGCAGCCGTCCGTCGAGGGTGACCGTGCCGGCATCGGGCGGCAGCGCGCCGGCGATCAGGTTGAAACAGGTCGTCTTGCCGGCGCCGTTCGGCCCGATCAGCGCGACGATCGCGCCGGCCTCGACCGCGAAGCTCGCGTTATCGACCGCCCTCAGGCCGCGAAAACTCTTGGACAGCCCCTGGACCTCCAGCAGCGCCATGGTTCAGCCCGCCCGGTTTGCCAGGCCGAGGCGCCGGGCGAGGCCGGGCCAGATGCCGTTCGGCAGGAACTTGATGACCAGCAGCAGCACGATTCCATAGAATAGCTGGGTGGCGCCCGGCACCTGCTGGCCGGTCGCGTCCAGCAGGGCGCGCAGGCTCTCGCCGAGCCCGGTCAGCACGAAGGCGCCCAGGATCGGTCCGACGAGCGTGCCCAGGCCGCCCACCAGCGGCCCGAGGATGATCTCGATCGACTTCGCCGAGCCGAAGCTGTCGGCCGGCGTCAGGCTGTTGTAGTAGAAGGCGGCGATCGTGCCGGCGAGCGAGGCCATCGCCGCCGAGATAGCCGCCGCCAGCACGCGATACCTGAACAGATCGATGCCCAGCGCCCGGGCAGCGTCGGGATCCTCGCGGATCGCCAGCCAGTAATAGCCGATGCGGCTCGACTTCAGCGTCCGGCACAGCCACAGCGCCGCGGCGGTCAGCGCCAGCAGCACGTAATAGAACAGCCGCGGTCCGCCGCGCAGATCGACGATGTCGAGGCGCCCGCGTTCGACCACGGGCAGGAACAGGCCGCCGGCGCCGCCCAGCGCGTCGATATGCTCGAAGCCGATGCGGGTGAATTCGGCGAAGGCGATGGTCAGCAGCGCGAAATAGACGCCGCCGATGCCGAAGCGGAAGGCAAGAAAGCCGATCACGGCGCCGGCCAAGGCAGCGATTCCGGCAGCGATCGGGCCGCCGAGCCAGGGTCCGATACCGCCATGGAGATAGAGCGTCGCCGAGATATAGGCGCCGAGGCCGACGTAAAGCGCATGGCCGAGCGAGAGCTGCCCTGCGAAGCCCATCATCACGTTCCAGGCCTGGCCGACATAGGCGTAATAGAGCGCCAGCACGAGCACGGACAAGAGATATGGGCCGGCGATCCAGGGGGCTGCCAGCAATAGCACGAGGACCATGACGAGGCCTGCGCGGGCGCGGGCGGAGAGGGGCGGGAACAGCCGGTTCACGCGCTGCGCCCCATGAGCCCTTGCGGGCGGAACAGCAGCACCAGGATCAGCAGGCCGAAACTGACCATGCTCTTCATCGACGGCACCAGGACCAAGCCGGCCAGCGCCTCGCTGACGCCGATCAGCACGCCCGCGACCAGCGCGCCTGCCATGCTGCCGAGCCCGCCGACGATGACGATGACGAAGGCGAGGAGCGTGTAGGCGGGACCGAGCGACGGCGTGACGTCGCTCAGCAGCACGAGCATGGCGCCGGCGGCACCGACGCAGGCGGCGCCGCAGCCGAAGGTCAGCGCGAACAGCCGCCGCACGTCCAGCCCGACGACCAGGGCCCCCCGGTAATTGTCGGCACAGGCGCGAATCGCCTTGCCGGTCGCCGACAGGCGGAAGAAGCCGAACAGCGCCGCTGCGACGGCCAGCGCCGCAAGCGCCGCATAGAGTCGGACCTTGTCGATCAGCAGCGGCCCGAATTCGAAGCTGTCGAGCGCATAGTCGACCTGGACGCTGCGCGCATCGGGGCCGAACAGGATGAGCGCGCCGTTGGTCAGGATCATGCCGACCGCGACCAGCAGCATGAACTGGGCGTGGTCGGGTCGCGTCATGAACGGGTGAACCAGGAGGCTTTGCAACGCGCAGCCGGCGATGAACATCACGGCCGCCAGCGGCACCATCAGCCACAGCGGATCGACGCCCCAGGCGCCGCAGCCGAGCACCGCCAGGTACATGGCGATCATCATCATCTCGCCATGGGCGAAATTGACGACGCGCACGACGCCGAAGATGACCGACAGGCCGAGTGCCATCAGGCCATAGACGAGGCCGGTCAGGATCCCGCCGATGATGACGTTGGCGTAGACGTCCCAGGTCATGGGTGATATCCGATCGCGGCGGACAAGAGGGGCGATGCCCGTGGGCGCCGCCGCTGGGTCATATCCCGCGACCGAGATCAGGATCAATGGGATTGGCACGAGACACGGCTCGACTCGTCGCAGTACAGGCGGGTCTGAAACCTGGATTATCTCGGAAAGGTTGTTTCGCCAATCGCGCTTGGAATCGAGCTGCCGACGGTCCCGGTCGACTCGAGTGACCCGAGCGGCGAGGGGCGGGAACCCCGGCATACTCCCGTTCCGCTGGTACGAATCGAACCCGGCCGCTGCTACTCTCGATGGAAAACCTGCGGAAGTTCAAGCAGGTGGGCGGCAGGGCCGCGACTCGGCAATCGCCCGGACCGCGGCAAAAAAGTGACATATAAAAGCAATTTGGGTTGCCAGGCTGGATTTCTGCGGATACGGTCCAACGCGTTCGGCAAAGGCCTCGTCCGAGAGACGGGCGAATCGTGGAACCAAATCGAGTTCATCCTAGGGTGAGACTTGTAGGATGAATCGGGAACACGAGGGTGCGCCTTGCCGGATGTGGCTGAAGACGGGTTCGCCGCCCAGGCGTCGGGGGCATCGTCTCGACGATGTTGCAGGGGCGACGATCGGCTTACCGCGCGGGGGAATATGATCGGTACACTTTCGAGGCTTGGGGAACGTCTGTTCCCTGACCGTCAGATATTGATCCGCAGCAATGGACAGGTGACTCACCTGAATCTGTCCAGCACGCTCCAGATGTCCGTCGTTGCCGCCTCCTTCATGAGCGTCGCGGCGATCGCGTTGACCTCGCTGGCCTCCAAGCCCGATTCCGACCTTGCCGCGCAGGTCGATGCCAATTCCTCCCAGGCTGATCTCGCCCAGGCCGTGGCGGCGCTCAAGGCGCAGCTCGCCGACGCCAAGGCCGCGGCCGACCAGGCCGATACCCGCGTCAAGACGCTCGCCGATCAGCGCAAGGATGCGGCCCCCTCGGCCGACGGCGATGCCCAGCAGGCGGCGGCCGAGCTCGATGCTGCGAAGCTGACCGAGCGCGTCGCGCAATTGCAGAGCGACCTCAAGATCCTGGGCGCCCAGAACGCGCAGAACCGCTCGCTCTATGAGCATACGGCGGAACAGCTGGCGCAGGCGACCAACGAGCGCATGAAGCTGACGGCCGAGAAGGGCAAGCTGCAGAAGTCCATGGGCGAGCTGGCCCAGGCCAAGGACGCTGTGGAAAAGACCATCGCGGCCGATCGTGAGCGCCTGAAGCTCAAGGTGGCCGAGCTCGAGCGCAAGCTGGCGACCAAGCCGGTCCAGCGCGCCGAGGTCACGAGCAAGCTCGAAGCGGAACCCGCCGGTGGCGCTACCGTGGCTGCAGCCGCCGATTCGGAAGAGGAGCCGACCGGCAAGGTCGTTCCGGCCGACAACGGCTTCAGCATCGAGAAGCTGCTGGCCCAGTTGGGCGTGCGCCAGGCGGCGGTCGGCGGTCCCTATGTCGCGGTCGGTTCCAGCAAGAGCGCACAACTGCCGGACGAGCAGGTCGCCAAGCTGATGAAGACGTTGCCGCTGACGGCGCCGCTCGACAAATACAATTTCGAGAGCCCTTTCGGCGTGCGCCACGATCCGTTCAACGGCCGCAGCGCGATGCATACCGGCGTCGATCTCTCCGGCCCCTACAAGACCCCGGTCATGAGCACGGCACCCGGCACGGTGGTGTTTGCCGGTTATTCGACTGGCTATGGCAAGCTCGTGGAGATCGACCACGGCAACGGCATCCATACCAAGTACGGGCACCTGAACCGTATCCTGGTCAATGTCGGGCAGAAGGTCGGCAAGCATAACCCGATCGGGCTGCTGGGCTCGACCGGCCGTTCGACCGGGCCGCACGTCCATTACGAAGTGGTCGTCAACGGCACGCCGCAGGACCCGGAGAAGTTCCTCGAGGCGGGCAAATCGCCGATCCTGGTCAAGGCGTCGAACTGACGGATCGGGACAGGGGCGTACGATGATGAGCCGGGGCGGCGGCCTTTCGATTCTCGCGGCCGATTTTCAGATCACCGGCAGTCTGCGTGCGACCGGCGAAATCCATATCGACGGCATCGTCAATGGCGAGGTGGTGGCGGGCGCCATCATGGTCGGCCAGAGCGGGACGGTCATTGGCGATCTGGTTGCTGACCGGGTGACCGTCGCCGGCACGGTCCATGGCACCATCTCCGCTGCCAGCGTTTCACTCATGAAGACCGCGCGCGTCCATGCCGATGTGCGCTGCCAGGAATTCGACAGCGCGCCGGGCGCGATCCTCGAACTCCAGGGCCAGTCGGCCGCACCGGACGGCGCGGCCGAGACGGCCTGATCGTCAGGCCGCCAGCGCCTCGCGGAACAGGGCCGGATCGACATTGCCGCCGGATGCGATCACCGCGATGGTGCGGGGATTGCCGGGGAAACGCCCCTGCAGGGCCGCGGCCAGGGCGATGGCACCGCCGGGCTCGATCACCAGCTTCAGCTCGTTGAACGCGACCGCCATGGCCCGCTTCGCCTCGGCGTCCGTCGCGACCAGGCCACCGGCCAGGTGCTTTTGATTGATGGCGAAGGTCAACTGGCCGGGCATGCCGGCCAGGAGCGCGTCGCAGATCGAGCTCGCGCCCGGCTCGTTCTGCAGGCGGGTGCCGGCGACAAGCGAGCGGGCATGATCGTCGAAGCCGGCCGGCTCCGCGCAATAGAGCTTGGTCGCAGGGCTCAAGGCGGCGAAGGCGAGGGCGCAGCCGGCAATGAGCCCACCGCCTGACGAGTTCGCCGCCATGGCGTCGATGGTAATGCCGCTTGCCGCCGCCTGCTGGATGATCTCGAGGCCGGCGGTACCCTGGCCGGCGATGATCTCCCGCTCGTCATAGGGCTTCACGATGATGGCGCCGCGCTCGCCGGCGATCCGGGCCGCGACCGCCTCGCGGTCCTCGGTCCAGCGGTCGTAGGTCACGACCTCGGCGCCGTAGCCGCGGGTATTGGCGAGCTTGATCGCCGGCGCGTCGGACGGCATGACGATGGTCGCCGGAATGCCGAGGATCTCGGCTGCAGCCGCGACGCCCTGGGCATGGTTGCCCGAGGAGAAGGCGACGACGCCGCGCCGGCGCTCCGCCTCGTCCAACTGCACTAGGCGATTGAAGGCGCCGCGGAACTTGAACGAGCCGGTGCGCTGCAGCGGTTCGGCCTTGACCAGCAGGCGAAAGCCCAGCCGTTTGTTGAGCGCGCTCGATTCCAGCAGCGGCGTCAGGACGGCATGGCCCTTGAGCCGTTCGGCCGCGGCCTGGACATGGGCGAAGGTCGGCAGGTCAGCAACGGTCGAGGAAGTCATCCAGCACTCCTTGCACTTCCGGTTCCGCCAGATGCGGCGTATGGCCGACGCCGGGGACGGTCACCGTGATTAGATCGGGCTTCGCTTCGACCATCTGGACCAAACCCTCTTCGGTCAAGAGATCCGAGATGCCGCCGCGCACGGCCAGGGCCGGCACGTGGGCAAACCCCTTGAACAGCGCCCAGAGATCCATGCCGCCGGTATCGCCGGCCTGGAAGGCGCGGGCGATGCCCGGATCCCAGTCGTGATGCCAGGCACCATCCTCGCCCCGTCGATAGGTCCGCTCGGCGAAGTCGAGCCACTCGGCATCGGTCCGATAGGACAGGTGCCGGAATTCGTTCCTAAGATAGCCGGCGGCCGTCGCCAGGTCCGGCTGCGGATTGTCGCGGCCGATGCGCTCCATGATCCCGCCCGACCCGGAACCGACGGCGGGGCCGATGTCGTTCAGCACCAGGCCGGCGATGGCGCCGGGCTTCAGCGCATTGAGCGCCATCGACAGGAGGCCGCCGAACGAGGTGCCGACGATGGTGATGCGGCCGAGGTCGAGCGCGGCCATGATCTGGATGATGTCGCCGAGCGTCACCGGCGGCGCATAGTTGCGCCAGTCCTTGTCCCAGTCCGAGCGTCCGCGGCCGCGATAGTCGGGACAGACGACCCGGCGCTGCGGCGCGTGGCGCAGGGCGAGCGAGTGGTAGTCCTTGGAATTGCGCGAGATGCCCGCGAGGCACAGGAGCGGCGTCCGCGTCGACAGGGGATCGCCGTAATCGCGCACATAGAGCTGCGCGCCATCCTGGGCGGAGACGAAGCGTTCGCTAAAGCCGGTCATGTTAGGCCGGCCCGGCCGAGGATTTCAGGGCGACTCATCCGAGCCGTCACCGCCGCAAATCCGCTTCCAGCGAGAACGCCAGCGCCCGGTTGCCAATGCGCAGGCGATAGACCTGCAAATTCTCCAGGACGCGCTGGACGTAGTTGCGCGTCTCGCTGAACGGGATCTCCTCGACCCAGTCGATCGCATCGACGTCGGGCGAGCGGGGATCGCCGTATTCGGTCATCCATTGCCGGACCCGACCGGGGCCGGCGTTGTAGGAGGCGACGGCCAGCACGTAGGAGCCGTTGAATTGGGCGATCAGCGAGTCGAGATAGGCCTGGCCCAGCGTCACATTGTAGATGCCGTCGGTCGACAGCTTGCGCTCGGCGAACGGCAGTTCCAACGACTTCGCGATCTGATGGGCCGTGGCCGGCATCAGCTGCATCAGGCCGCGGGCGCCGGTGGGCGAGAGCGCACGAGTGTCGAACGCGCTTTCCTGGCGGGTGAGGGCCAGCAACAGCGCCTGCTCCGCCCCGGCGTTGCGCGGCATCGGCACCAGCGGATAGCCCGCGCGCAGCAGCGAGATGCCGGCATAGCTTGCCCGCTTGGCGGCGGCGACGCCCAGATCCGGACGTCCGATCTCCTCCGCCAGGTCGGCGATGAGCGCATGATCGGTCGGGGTCGTGGCATTCTCCGACAGGCTGACCAGGAACGGCCGGATGTGATCCTCCTCGTCCACCGTCGCCAGGATGCGGATGGCGCGCACCAGGTCCTTCTTGTTGAACGCGGCGGATTGCGCCGGCGTCGCCTTGGGCTCCGGCACGGGCTTCGGCGGCGGCGCCACGCCGGGCACGGCACTGGCCAACTGCCCGTAATAGGTCGTCGGAAAGCCGGCCGCCTTGGCGTACCAGTCGAGCGCCTCCTGGGTGCGGCCGAGCGTGTCGGCAGCCCGGCCCGACCAATAGGCGCCGCGCGAGACCGTCAGCGGCAGCTTGGCGGCGGCATAGAGGCGCTGGAAATGTTCGTAGGCATGCTGCGGGTCGTGCAGGAAGCGCAGCGAGATCCAGCCGGCGGTGAACTCCGCCTCGGCCACATTCGCATTGTCCTGCATGCGATGGTCGGAGACCACTTTGTAGGCGCGTTGCGCGTCATGGGCGGCGAGCAGGCGCCGCGCCAGAATCTGGCGCTCGGGCCACCAGAGCTCGGGCCGACCCAGGTCCTTCGGCGCCTGCAGCAGGATCGCCAGCGCCTGATCGTCCATGTCGTGCTGGCGGCGCCATTTCAGGCGCGCGAACAGCAGGCCGGGATCATTCTGCAGGGCGGCCGGCACCTTGGCCACGGCCGCCTCGGCGCCCTTGGCCGAGGCCGCGAGCTTCAGGCGGGCATCGCCCAGCAGGCGCCAATCCGCTGTCGCCCGCGCCAGCTGGCGGTTGGCCTCCTCGTCCTTGCCGTCCCAGATCAGCCGGTCCAGCCGACGGTTCTGATCCTCGGCGGTGAACTTGTCGCCATAGCGGGCGAGCACGATCTTTTCCTCGGCCGCGGAGAAGTCGCCGGCGATCCAGATTTCCCGGATCCGTCCGGCATAGCCGGCCTGGTCGCCGTCGGCGGCCATCAGCTCGGCTTCCTTGAGCTTGGCAGAGGGGCTGGCCGGCTTGTGGTGGGAGAACCAGGCCCTGAGCGTCCCGTCCGGGACCTGGTCGATGGTCTCCTCGGCGCGCAGGCGCAGGGTCGACTGGCGCGGCCATTCCGGGTTCTGATCGATGAATTGGGCGACCTCGCCGAAGCTGTGGCCGGCCTGGCTGCGCTGCAGGTCGAGCCAGAGGATGATCTTCGCCGGCAGGGGATCGCCGGCGGTCCCGGCCAGGCTCTCGGCGCGCGCCCAGAGGCCGCGATCCATGAGATCGAAGGCCTGGCGGGCGATCGGCAGGTCGCGCGACGAAAGCGGCTCAGCCGCCTGGGCGGAGACGCCGGTCCCGATCAGGACCGCTGCAAGCCCGAGGGCCAGGAGTGAAGCGCCGGAACGAAAGAACACGCGACCTCTAGTCCTGCAGCGCAGACGCGCGCCGCTCATCATGTCGTCGGGCAAGGAAAGCTCCCCTGAGAGAGTTCCATCCTACCGGCGAAGGGTGGATCGCGCCAAGCGGACTCGATGGCTCGGATGCCCCGTGCGGCCCCGCATTGCGTCTAGGGCACGGCAGGGGGCGATCGGCGCCGCTCATGTTGCGAGCGCCCGCCGCGCTCGCTATGGTCGGCCTCGAAACGAGACGACTGCCTCGCGTATCGGCCCCAGGTCACGGGTGCTGGCGGCAGGCCTGGAGGATAGACCATGCAGTTCACCGGATCCTATGTCGCGCTGATCACCCCGTTCCAGGCCGACGGCAAAGTGGACGAGCGCGCCTTCCAGGATCTCGTCGCCTGGCAGATCGCCGAGGGCACGCAGGGGCTGGTGCCCTGCGGCACGACCGGCGAATCGACGACCATGAGCCATGACGAGCACCGCCGCGTGGTCGAGCTGTGCATCGAGGTCGCCAAGGGCAAGGCCGTGGTCATGGCCGGGACCGGCTCCAATTCGACGGCCGAGGCGATCGAACTGACGCGCCACGCCCAGAAGGCCGGCGCCGATGCGGCGCTCGTCGTCGTGCCCTATTACAACCGGCCGTCCCAGGAAGGGCTCTATCAGCACTATAAGGCGCTGCATGACGCGACCGACCTGCCGCTGATCATCTACAATATTCCGGGCCGTGCCGGCGTCGACATGTCGGTCGAGACCATGAAGCGCCTGGCCGAGCTGCCGCGCATCGTCGGCGTCAAGGATGCGACCGCCGATCTCGCCCGGCCGATTCGCACCACGCTTGCGATCCCGGCGCCGTTCTGGCAGCTGTCCGGCGAGGACATCACCGCCTTGCCCTATCGCGCCCAGGGCGGCCACGGCTGCATCTCGGTGACGGCGAATATTGCGCCGCGCGATCTCGCGGACATGCACCGGGCCTGGGACGCGGGCGACTTCGCCACGGCGGCCCGGATCAACGAGCGGCTGGCGCCCGTTCACGATGCGATGTTCTGCGAAAGCAGCCCCGGCCCGGTCAAGTATGCGGCGTCCCTGTTGGGCCGGAGCGCGCCCGCCGTCCGCCTGCCGTTGGTCGAGCCCTCGGCCGCGTCCAAGGCGCGGGTCGAGGCGGCGATGCGCCAGGCCGGGCTGCTGAACTGAGCGGCTCGGCAGTCGAGAAGAGTTAGGAACGGTCCCGTGGCGTTGCGTCCGACAGACAAGTTCGTCGCCCAGAATCGCAAGGCGCGGCACGATTACTTCATCGACGATACGATCGAGTGCGGCATCGTGCTGGTCGGCACCGAGGTGAAGTCGCTGCGGAAGGGCCATGCCAGCATCGTCGAGTCCTTCGCGCGCGAAGAGAGCGGCGAGATGTTCCTGGTCAATGCCCATATCCCGGAGTACGAGGGCGCGTCGCGCTTCAACCACGAGCCGCGCCGGCCGCGCAAGCTGCTGCTCCACCGCAAGGAAGTGAACAAGCTGCTGGGCGCCATCAAGCGCGAGGGCGTCACCCTCGTGCCGCTGTCGATCTATTTCAACAAGACCGGCCGGGCCAAGGTCGAACTGGGCCTAGCGCGCGGCAAGGCCAAGCATGACAAGCGCGAGGCCGAAAAGACCCGCGACTGGAACCGCGAGAAGGCGCGCATCATGCGCGACAAGAAGGCGGATTAACCGTCCGGTGGTCGCCGGCAGGTTCACGATCGGGCTGATCTCGGACACGCACGGGCTGCTGCGTCCCGAGGCGCTGGCGGCCCTGCAGGCGAGCGACGCCATCATCCATGCCGGCGACATCGGCGATCCGGCGATCCTGACCGAATTGGCGCGCGTGGCGCCCGTGACCGCCGTGCGCGGCAACATCGACCGGGGCGCATGGGCAACGTCGATCGCCACGACCGAGCTGGTGGAACTCGGCGGAGCTTGGATCTACGTCATCCACGACATCGCCGACTTCAGGCTCGATCCGGCGGCCATGGGCTGCCGGGTAGTGGTGGCCGGCCATTCCCACAAGCCTGGCGTCAGGGAACTGGCCAACGTGCTCTACGTGAACCCTGGCAGCGCCGGTCCGCGCCGCTTCTCGCTGCCGATCTCGCTCGGCCGCCTCGTCATCGAGGGCGACGAGATCTCGGTCGAGCTGATCGAGCTCGAGCCTACCGGGCGTTAGGGCTCCCTACCTGCTCATGGGTCAGCGGGGTATCCCGCCAACGTGCGAGGGGGTGAACCGCGTTCCCGCGCTTTGCGGCCGGACTTCGGCGGGCGCCGATATGCCGCGGGCGCGCTCGGCCTGGGCCCGGAAATCGGCTTGGCGCCCCTGGAACCTGACCGCGGGCGGCATGGCCCGAGGGCTCATCATCTGGGGCCGGACCACCTGCGGCTGGATCACCTGAGGCCGGATCACCTGGACCTGAGGCCGGAGCGCTTGCTGCTGGACGACCTGCGGTCGGACGGCGGCCACGGGCGGGCGGACTTGCGCGGCCGGGTTGATCGACCCACCGTGCCAGACGCGCGGCATCGACCCCGGCGATCCGGGAGCGACCGGGAGCCGTGCCCGCGTCACGGGATCCACGAACGGCGGGCCGCGTCGATGGGACGGATCATGCACCCAGGTGCCGCTGCCGATCGGCCGGTGGAAATGGTCGAGCGCCGCGAACCGGTCGCGGTCGATGTTGATCCGGCGGTGGTGCCAATCCCAGTGATGCCAGCCCCAGAGCGGCGCCACGACCGTGACGCCGACCCAGCCGAAGCCGAGGCCGTCGAACGGCACGCCGTCGAAGGCGTCCGGAAAGTCGTAGGGGGGGTATGCCGGGTAGGGCCACTGACCGTAGGCGACCGCCGGGTCGTAGACCGGAACATAGACCGTCTGGGGGGCAGGCGGCTCGATCATGATCGCCTGATCCTCGGTCGCCACCGTTTCCTCGGGCGTCGAATGGAGCTTGCCGGCCACTTCGGCCCGCTGTCGCAGCTGCTGGACCGACGCCATGACGGAGGATTGATCGGCGACGAATGCATCGCCGAGCCGCTGGGTCCAGTCGAGATTCTCGTCCATCATGGCCAGGATCTGCGGGAACGGCACGAGGGACTTGACGCTGGGATCCCACGGCTGCGGCTCGAGCGCGGCCGTCAACTGGTCGCCCTTGAGCGCCGCATTGGCCGGATTCTCCAACCACCGGTCGGCTTGGACCACTTCGAGCGGATAGCTCGCCGCCATCAGGATCTGCGCCAGCAGCGGATCGGGATAGAGCGCGATCGGCGCCAGCAACTGATCCAGCTGCTCCGCGCTCGCTTGGGGTGCAGCCTGTTCGGCTGACGTAGCCTCGGGCGCAGCCTGCTCGGCCGGGGGCGTCGGCGGGGTTTGCGCCGGCGCCGGACCTGATCCAAGCAGCATGGCGATCAAGGCGACCGTGATGGTCGAGACCGGATTCGCCCTCATCTTCCGTCCTCTAAATCGGGCCGCGAGCTATTGCGAATGCCGCGCCGGGCCGGGTCGAAGGGACGCCACGAGTCGAGATGGCGTTCTCAACGATATGATGATGCGCCGCGCGCACACCAAGGGGGTGCGGCAGAAGCGACACAGGGCGACGGGCAGGCGCGAGGGCTTGATGGCGTCTCACTTTTAGAATACAAACCAATCGGTTGGTTTCTTTTTTTGGAGACCCCATGCCATCGAGCCAAATGCCGAGCCGGACCCAGGAGGAGCGCAGCCGCGACATGCGGGCGCTGCTGATCGAGGCAACGCTCGACTGCCTGCAGGCCCACGGCTTCCACGGCGCCTCGCTGAGCGTAATCCTCGACCGCGCCGGCGTCTCGCGCGGGGCCTGGGCCCATCATTTTGCCAGCAAGCAGGATCTGATCGCGGCGGCGGCCGAGACCATGATGGCAGAGGCCGCAGAGGCGGCCTGTGCCGTCACCGCGACGCTCGACGGGCAGGAGGATCGCTTCGCGGCGCTGATCGAAAAGGTCTGGCAGCGGTTCTATCTGGGCCGCCATCGCGACGTGCTGTTCGAACTGGTCGTGGCCTGCCGGACCGACCGGGCGCTTGCGGAGCGCCTGCAACCGGTCTTCGCCGCGCTGATCGAGGGCTTCCGCGGCGCCTGGGGGTCGGCCACGCCGGATGCCAGCGGCGGCGGCGATCTCTTGACCCTGACTCTGTTCGTGCTGCGCGGCATGGCGATGCAGGAAATGCTTGCCGAAAGTGCCGACGGCCAAGCCGCGCTGCGCGGGCTCTGGACCGGGATTGTTCGTGAATTTCTGCAATCGCGCCACGACCGGCCGCTCGGGCGACCGGTCGGCGGTGCGAGCTAAGGAGCCGTTACATGAAAACGCTTGCCGAGCACATGGCGTTCTATGGCTGCTATCATCGCGACCGGCGCAACCGGCTGACCCACTTCGTCGGCGTGCCGTCGATCATCTTCGCGGTGCTGATTCCGCTCTCGCTCAGCGACGTGGCGCTCGGCCCCGTCACCGCGACGCCGGCAATGATCTGGGCGGCAGTCATGACGCTCTATTACATCAAGCTCGACGTGGCGATCGGCCTCGCGATGGCCGCGATCTTCGTCGTGCTGCTCTGGGCGGCGGGTGCTGTCGCCGCCCTCGGCACCGGGCCGGCGCTCGGCATCTTCGGTGCCGTCTTCGTCTCCGGCTGGATCATGCAGCTGATCGGTCACCGGTTCGAGGGCAACAAGCCGGCGCTCACTGCCAATCTGTTCCAGACCATGGTCTCGCCGATCTTCCTGACCGCCGAGCTGTTCTTCGCGCTGGGCCTGAAGCGCGGCCTGCAGGAAGAGGTCGAGCGCCGCATCGTGACCCGGGATTTCCCCGGCGCCGAACTCACGCTCAAGGGCGCCCGGCACGCCTGACGGCGGTCGGCATCCTATCGGGGGCGGTCCCGTACCGGCCAATGGCGTGAGGACCGATCCGGTGCCAGGGCCCGGCGCAACGGAGGATGGCGGTTTCGAGCGCTTGATTGCACTCGCCGGCGAGACGATCTATCACCCGGTCGGAACCTGCCGAATGGCCGGCGGAGTCTTACGATTCGAAGGATGCCTACCGATGTTCGTTGCCAAGAGTTCCGCCGCTACGAGCAAGACCGAACGCTATGCCGAACTGGCCGAAGCGCTCGAGGGCCTGCTTGCGGGCGAGCCCGATCCGATCGCCAACCTGGCCAACGCTTCGGCCCTGGTCATGGATGGCTTGGACGAACTTAATTGGGCCGGCTTCTATCTGATGCGGGATGGCGAATTGGTGCTGGGCCCGTTTCAGGGCAAACCCGCCTGCGTGCGGATCCCGGTCGGCAAGGGCGTGTGCGGGACGGCCGTCGCGCGCGCGGCCAGCGTGCTGGTCGAAGACGTCTATGCCTTTCCGGGGCACATCGCCTGCGACGCCGCCTCTCGCTCCGAGCTGGTGGTGCCGCTCATTCGTGACGGCAAGGTGCTGGGTGTCCTGGATCTCGACAGCCCGCATCCGGGGCGTTTCGATGCGGAGGACCAGGCCGGATGCGAGGCCCTGGTGGCCGTGCTGCAGCGGCATATCCAGGGCGGCTTCTGACGTGCCGCGGTTCGGCGGCGTCGGCCGTGCCGGCGCCGTTGGCCGCCTGGGAATTCTCCACATGACCAGGGCGGGCATGGCAGGATGGCAACAGTGCGTTGCAAATGGGCGGCAGCCCCGTCCGCTCGGGTCCCGTCGCCTTTCCAATTTTCCCGCGAGCCGATAGGTTCACGCCCCGTCGACGAGGCAGGGTGTCGGACGAGGCTGTGAAAGTCTTCACTCTTCGGATGTGAATTTTCGTGGTGTGTTCGCGCTGCGTCCATCGGGCACGCTCGCCGATGGCTCGGGCTGGCTTGAAGGCACCATGTTTCGCGTGATACGGTTCAAATTGTTAAATTTCTTCTAAAAATTGCATTTCAAGCCAATGATTTCCTGAGGTTGGGCTGGCTCCGATTTCGAGGGGGCCTGGGGCGCTTGATCGGTTGGGTTCCACGCTTTCTCGAATGTACGATTTCAACTTCCCGGCAACTGTCGGCGCTGTCGTAAGATGGGTGTGTTTCGATAATGGATCTTGATGTCTCCCTGAATTACCGGGTGAGCAATGCCGGAACGGCAGCGATCCATCATCGGTCCGCAGGAAATGCGTGCTGGTTGATCTTCGCCGATTTGCTGGCGATCGCCTGCGCCGGTCTTCTGACCATATCGTGGTTTGTCGGGCCTGAGCGCGCTTGGGCGGTCGGGCTTCTGGGCTGGAATCATCGCTTCTTCTTTGGCTCGGCGGCGGCGATGCTTGGCTATCATGCCACTCGTGGCCGCTACACATCGCGGGTGACCGGCAGGGCCGAGGTGCGCAGCTTGGTAGCGGGCATCGTCGGTGCATTCGGCCTCTGCGTCGTGCTGTCGATGCTCGTCCACCGGTTCACGGTTCGATTCCTCCGGGAGTCGGTCGTGCTGTGGTTCTCCATTGCCGTATTCCAATGCGCCGTGCGCGAGACGGCGCGATCGATCCTGCTCGGCCTGGGGCGGTGGCGCCTGCGCACGCTGGTCGTCGGTCCGGAGTCTCTTCGCGATCGCGTGACCCGTGCGCTCGGCGCCGATCGGGCGCTTGGAGTCGAGGTAGTGCATTGGCTCCAGCCCGATACCGGAACCGAGCTGGAGGACCAGCGCCCGATCCAGGAGCAGCTACGCACGGTGGACGTCGATTTCGTCCTGCTGGCCGGCGGCGATCCCGCGGCGGTTCAGAAGGAAATTCTGCGGGATCTGGCCCAGCGCCGCATACCGTTCGGCGCCATCCAGCCCGCGGCCCGCGGCCGCCGCTTCGCCGGCCGCCGCTATGGCCTGGCGGACGGCATGGTACTCGAACTCGGGTTGAATCGACTCGACCGGGCGCTCCGCCTGCGCGTCAAGCGGGCTGGCGAGGTGGTTCTCGCGATCGCGCTGCTGGTCGCCATGTTGCCGCTGTTCCTGCTATTCGCGCTGATCATCCGCGCCGACGGCGGCCCGACCTTCTACGGCCAGGTGCGTGTCGGGCGCGGCGGGCGGCCGTTCCGCTGCCTCAAGTTCCGATCCATGGTCCATAATGCCGACCAGGTGCTGGCCGACCTTCTCGCGCGCGATCCTGAGGCCGCGCGGGAATGGGCCTGCGATTTCAAGCTGAAGAACGATCCGCGGATCACCAGGCTCGGCCGTTTCCTGCGGTCGAGCAGCCTCGACGAACTGCCGCAGCTCCTGAATGTGCTCCGCGGCGACATGAGCTTCGTCGGTCCGCGCCCGATCGTCGAGGCGGAGGTCGAGCGCTATCGCGAGGACATCGACCTCTATTACCTGGTCCGGCCGGGCATCACCGGCCTGTGGCAGGTCAGTGGCCGCAACGACGTGACCTATGATCGGCGCGTGGCGCTCGACGCGCGCTACGTGCTCAACTGGTCGCTGAAGTTCGACGCGATGATCATGCTCAGGACCTTGCCGGCGGTGCTGCGCAAGTCCGGCGCCTACTAAGAGATCCTGCTCAGAGCTGCCAGCGCCGGAGCGTCGCCGGCAGCGGCCGTTTGCGCCAGATTCCCTTGACGTCGGCGACGAGCCCGCCGGGGCGCACCAGGCGGGTGAAGGTCTCGGTGGTGAAATCGCGGTAGGGCGCATGCGGGACGGCCGCGATCAGGCCATCGTAACCGGCCAAACCGGAAATCTCCGCCTCGAGCTCGATGCCGTAGAACGCCTTTGCCTCGGCGGGACTGGCCAGCGGGTCATGGACCGTAACCGTGGCCCCGGATCGGCGGAGAGCGGCGATCAGGTCGACGACCTTGGAGTTGCGCAGGTCCGGGACGTCTTCCTTGAAGGTCAGGCCCAGCACCAGCAGGTGCGGGGGAACGCCCGGCGGCGCATCGAGTGCCCGCAGAATCTCGTCGGCGATGTAGCTGCCCATGCCGTCGTTGATGCGCCGGCCGGCGAGGATGATCTCCGGCTCGTGCCCGGCGGCCTGGGCACAATGGGCGAGGTAATAGGGATCGACGCCGATGCAATGGCCGCCGACCAGTCCCGGCTGGAACGGCAGGAAGTTCCATTTGGTCGCGGAGGCTTCAAGCACGTCGTGGACTGAAAGCCCGAGCCGGTTGAAGATCATCGTTACTTCATTGATGAAGGCGATGTTGAGATCGCGCTGGGCGTTCTCGATCGCCTTGGCCGCTTCCGCCGTGCGGATCGAGGCGGCGACGAAGGTGCCGCCCGAGGTAATGCGGCCATAGATCGCGGCGAGCCTGGCGGCGATCTCCGGCGTCTGGCCGGCGACCACCTTGGTGATCCGATCGACCGTATGGGTCCGGTCGCCCGGATTGATCCGCTCCGGCGAGTACCCGAGGAAGAAGTCGGTGCCGGCCTTGAGGCCGGACGCGCGTTCCAGCGCCGGGCCGCAGAGATCCTCGGTCACGCCTGGGTAGACCGTGCTCTCGAACACGACGGTGGCACCCGGGCGGAGGGCCCGCCCGACTGTCTCGCAGGCGACGAACAAAGCGCTCATGTCGGGCTCGTTCCGGGCCGTGACCGGCGTCGGGACCGTGACGATGTGGATCGATGCCCGTTCGAGCGCGGTGGTGTCCGACGTCGCGTCGAGCGAGGCCGCGAGCAGGGCGCTCCGCTCGATCTCGCCGGTCCGGTCCTCCCCATCGGCGATCGCGGCGATGCGGGCCGCGTCGATGTCGAAGCCGATGACGTCGTAATGCCGGGCAAGGGCGACCGCGAGCGGCAGCCCGACATAGCCGAGGCCGATCACGGAAATGACCGGGGCGTCGGTCTGGGGCAGGGGCACGGTCATGCCGGCCCCGTTGCCGTGGCGCATCCGCCGTCGACCGGCGTCGGTGCCGGGAGCAGCGTCGCGGTACGCCCGCTCAGCCGGTAGACGACGAGGCCGACCCATTCGTGGAAGACGCCGTCGAACAGCTTGAGGCTCTCACCGAAATCGTTGGTCAGCATCAGTCCCTCCGGTTTCGTCATATAATCGGTCGGCCAGGGGATCACAGGAAACCCGACCTCGTGCGCAATGGCGACCGACCGCGGCATGTGGATGGCGCCGGTGAGCAGGACCCAGCGGCTGTCCGGCGCGGGCGCCACGATCGCCTTGGCGTTCCGGAAATTCTCGAACGTGTCGCGGGACTCCGATTCGAGGATGACGCGCGCGGCCGGGATGCCGGCCTGATCGAACAGGGCGGAGGCGACATCGGTCTCGTGGGTGCCCTCAGGGTCCCATGAGCCGCTGCCCGCTGCCACGATCAGCTTGGCGTCGGGAAAGCGGCGGAGCAGATCAAGCGCCTCGAAATACTTGCCGGCCCGATCCCGCAGCAGCGGCTCGCCGCGCCGATGCGACAGTTTCGGATCTTCGCCGCCGCCGAGCATGATGATGCCGTCGATGCGGCATAGCGGCGGCCGGGCGGGAAAATGGTTTTCCAGCGGTTGGGCCAGCCATTGCACCGCGCCGGGCAGGCCCAGGCCGCCGATCGCCACGGGGAGGAGCAGCCAGCGTGCCGCCCGATGGTGCCGGGTGAACAGCAGCACCGTGGCTGCGACCAGCAGAATCAGTCCAAAATGGCTGGGCGAGGCCAAGAAAGTGAAGATCTTTGCGGCCGTGAAAAACATGCGCCCAACACCTGCGGGGAACGAGCTTGCGGCTACCGCCCGTCGGCTGCCCGAATGCGGCCGATGGTTCCGGTCGTGCTCTGGCCGGCCGCGAGATCGGCCAGCACGACACGACCGCCATAGGATTGAACGACGTCGGCGCCGACCACCTGATCGACCCGATAGTCGGCGCCTTTGACCAGCACGTCCGGCCTCAGGGCCTCGATCATGGCGAGCGGCGTGTCCTCGCCGAAGAGAACGACCAGATCGACCGCGCCGATCGAGGCCATCACCGTCGCGCGGGCCAACTCGTTCTGGATCGGTCGTTCCGGCCCCTTGAGGCGCTTGACCGACGCGTCGGTGTTGAGCCCGACGATCAGGCGGTCGCAGGCGGCGCGCGCCTGGCCGAGCAGGCGGACATGGCCGGGATGGATCAGGTCGAAGCAGCCGTTGGTGAAGCCGACCTTGAGGCCGGCCGCGCGCCAGAGTGCGACCTGGTCGAGTGCCCCGGACAGGGGCACGACCTTGCGGTCGGTCTCGACCAGCGCGCCCAGATGCAGCCCCTGCGCGAGTTCGGACGGCGTGACGCACTCGGTGCCGGCCTTGCCGACGACGATGCCGGCCGCGGCATTGGCCAGCTCCGTCGCCTCGGCCAGGTCGGCGCCGGCGGCGAGCGCCACGGCCAGGCAGGACACCAGCGTATCGCCGGCACCGGACACGTCGAAGACGGCACGAGCCAGGGTCGGCAGATGCAGCGCCGGAGCGTCCTTGGGGATGATCGACACGCCATGGGCGCCGCGCGTCACGACCACGGCACCGGCCTCCGCGGTCGCGAGCGCCGCGCGCCCGGCCTGCTCGGTCGTCGCGTCGTCGCGGCAGTCGATGCCGGTCGCCTGGGTGATCTCGAGCCGGTTGGGCTTCAGGACGTCGACGCCGCGGTAGCGCGTGAAATCGCGGCTCTTCGGATCGGCCACGATCTGCTTGCCCGCCGCATGCGCCGCCGCAATCGCCGATGCCAGCACGGCGTCGCTCAGCACGCCCTTCGAATAGTCGCTGAGGACGACGATGTCGCTTTCTGCGAGGGCCGCGCGGAAGCGATCCAGCAGTGCCTCGGCCGTGGCACCCTCGACCGGATGGGCGACTTCCTCGTCGACCCGGAGAAGCTGTTGCGATCCCGAAACGAACCGGGTCTTGCGGGTAGTCGGTCGAGCCGCGTCGGTGACGAGCCGACCGTCGATGAGGCCGTTGCCGTTGGCCGCGAGCTCCGCCTCGATCGAACGGCCGGCCTCGTCGCGACCGGCGACGCCGACCAGGATGGCGCGGGCGCCGAGTGCTGCGACATTGCGCGCGACATTGCCGGCGCCACCCAGCATCTCCCGCCGGTTGTCGATCCGCAGGACCGGGATCGGCGCCTCGGGCGAGACGCGCTCGACATGGCCGTAGACATAGGCATCGAGCATGACGTCGCCGAGGATCAGGATCGTCCGCCCGGCAAATTGCTCGATGCGCTCCAGCAGGGGGTTCGTCGCGGTCATGATGGCTAGGCCAGGCCCAGTTCGGTTTCGAGCGCGCCGCACAGCAAGTGGCCGATCAGGATATGGATTTCCTGGATGCGGCGCGTGCTCTGGGCCGGTACGACCAGGGCGACATCGGCGAGGGTCGGCATGACGCCGCCGTCGCGGCCGGTGAGGGCGGCGGTCACCATGCCCATTGCCCGGGCGGTCTTGAGCGCCGCCACGACGTTCGGGCTGGTACCGGAAGTGGAGATGCCGATGACCACGTCGCCCGGCTTGCCGAGTGCCGCGACCTGGCGGGCGAAGATCTGGTCGAAACCCAGGTCATTGCCGGCGGCGGTCAGCGCCGACGAATCGGTCGTCAGCGCGATCGCCGCGATCGGCGCGCGATCCTTGATGTAGCGGACACTCAGTTCGGTGGCGATATGCTGGGCGTCTGCGGCGCTGCCGCCGTTGCCGAACAGCATGATCTTGTTGCCGCCGCGAATCGCGGCGACCGAAGCGGCCAGCAGTCGGGAAAACGGCTCGGCGAGCGCCGCGCGCGCGGTCTCGACCGCCGCGCGATGATCGTCGAATTCCTCGAAGAAATAGTCCATTGATGCCACGCCGCTCGCGCTCCAGACTGACGCCGAATGATGGTCGATATACACGCTGGCAGGCGCTCGATCCATAACGCCTCAATCGGCAGCGGTGCATGCCGGGCGCGCGTGCCATCTTTGTCGCGGGAAAGCCGATGGGGCAGGTCATAAACATTCTCCGCGCGATGACCCTCTCCTTGCCGATATGGGCATCCGCGGCATTCGCCGGCGCATCGCCGCTACCGGCATCTGTCGAACGCGCGCTTGGCCGCGCGACGGAAGCCGGCGACCCGGCCGCGATCGGTCAGCTGGTCGGCGGCAATCCGATGCTGGGCGCCGAGATCGTCGCCATGGCCGTGACCCGTCGCCCGGACCTGGCGGCGCCCATCGCCGCCGCTGCCGCCGGTAACGTGCCTGACGTCGCGCCGCAACTGGCGGCGGCGGTCGCCGATCCCGCTGCCGCGACCGGCATCGCGACGGCGGTCTCGGTCGCCGTGCCGGCGGCGCGCGCTGCCGTCGCCGACGCCATCGTCGCCATGCTGCCGCCCAACGACCGCCTGGCCGCCGCGACCCGGATCCATGCGGCCATCTCCGCCACCATCCTGCCGTCCGTCGACGATCCGCAATAGCCGGCGGCGTCATCGACGCTATTTGTCGGACCGTGCGGGAATGTTATTGATGCGCCATAGTTCGAACAGTCAGATCGTTTCAGCATGTTTCCCAAAAGGCCGAAGGAGATTTGGCGCTACATTTTCGGCAAATTACGCGGGAAAGATATAATTCACTTTCTGCACATCAGCAAAACCGGCGGAACGGCCGTGAAGTCGGCGTTGGATGGCCATTTGACGACTGAGAGGGGCGAAATATTTCTGCATGGACACGCCTTTCCCCTTCGCTGTAGCACGTGTTTATAGGGACATGCCGTCATTGAGCCCATCCGCGGTCACGTGGCTGATATATGCCTGCCGAACACCATACGCCGCCGAGGTTGTCGAGATTGTCTGGCGGACAGGCGGAGAAGTCGCGGCGATGGTCGACAACCTGCCGGACGCGCCGCTCTCCGCGTTTGGCCCAGTCATATCGCCGGTCGACCTGACCCAGGCGGAGCTTCGGCTTCCCGTCCTGATACCCCAGATAACGCCCGGCCATCGCTACGCTCTCGAGGCGGAAGCTCGCGCCCTGGGCTTCGCGCGCTTTCCCCCGCTGGTCGATCCGACTGCCGTTGTCGGACGAACGGCCCGGCTTGGCGAAGGGACGATCGTCAACGGACAGGCGATGATCGGCGCGCAATCGGTTTTGGGTCGCTTCGTCCATGTCAACCGCTCTGCTTCGATCGGCCATGATGCGGAGATCCGTGATTACGTGACGCTTGGTCCCGGATGCGTACTGGCCGGTCAGGTCGTCGTCGAAACCGGCACCTTCATCGGCGCCGGCGCCGTCGTGGCACCGCACGTCCGCATTGGCGCCAATGCGGTCATCAGCGCTGGCGCCGTCGTCATGAGGGATGTCCCGGACGGCGCGATCATGGTTGGAAACCCCGCCAAGCTGGCCCGCGTCGAGCGCACGGGCTACGGCGAGGCGGTCGTGCCGCTCCCGGACGCTGATTGATGGCAGTGCCGACGGTCAGCGTGCTGGTGACGACCTACAATCACGCCCCCTTCGTGCGGGAGTGCCTCGCGTCGCTGGCCGAACAGACGACGCGGGATTTCGAGATCATCATCACCGATGACGCCTCCCGCGATGGGACGGCGGACGTCATTCAACAATGGCTCGACGAGACGGGAACAGCGGCGATCCTCGTGCGTAATGAGGCCAATCGCGGCATTTGCGCGAACCGGAATGCCGCCCTCTCTCTCGCCAAAGGGCTGTTCGTGTGCTCGCTGTCCGGCGACGATGCCTACGAACCCGACCGGATTGCGCGGCAGGTTGCCGAGTTCGAGCGGCAGCCGCCGCATGTCGCGGTCGTCTACAGTGACATCCGGATGATCGACGCCCGCAGCCGTGATCTCGGCATCACTTTCCTCGACCATGTCCTGGGGAATGAGCCCGTTCCGGAGGCCGATGTCTTCTCGCGTCTCCTGCGCGGATCCTTCATGCCATCGCCGGCAGCGATGATCAGGCGCACGGCGCTCGATCAGGTCGGGCCCTATGACGAGTCGTTGTTCTACGAGGACTACGACATGTGGCTGAGGCTGAGCGCCCGGTTCCGCTTTCGCCACCTACTGGGCTGCTTGGTTCGATACCGGGTCCTGCCAACCAGCATGTCGCATTCCATGGCATTGCGGCCTGCCATGATGGCGTCCACCGTCCGAATCCTCCAATCATGGCTGGGCAAGGTCGGCCCGCTCGAATCCGATCTGCAATGGCGCATCGGCCTTCGGCAGGTCCTGCAATCCGAAGACCGGCAGGCGCGCCGCAGCCTCGCTCTCGCCGGAAGGCGAGGCAAGTTCGGCCGAGGGCTGCTCGCTCGGATCTTCAGCGTGCCCGGTGCCTGCACCGCCGTGCGGCAAGGTTACAAGATCGTTCTGCTGGCACGGGCGATGCGCCTCCGCTGGTACTTTCTGCGCGCCGCCTTCGTCCATCGATCCTGAACGGCCGACAGCCGGCTCGGCTGACCCGTTGCGCCAGGCAGACGCGTACCACTATCTTTTCGACCATGCGTTTCCAGATGCCTCTGCCGCACCATCCGTCCGCCACCGCCCTGGCCGCAGTGGACGGCGGCTATCGTTGCGCTAATTGTGGCGCCGCCGTCGCGGGGCGGTTCTGCGGCGACTGCGGCCAAAGCCGGCACGACCACAGCCGTTCGATCATCGAGATCGTGCACGAGCTGGTCGCGCATCACCTGTTCCTCGACGGCAAGATGATGGCGACCGTGCTCGCCCTGCTGCTGCGCCCGGGCCTGCTGACGCGGGCCTTCATCGAAGGGCGGCGCGTGCGCTTCGTCTCGCCGATCCGGCTCTATCTGTTCGCGAGCTTCGCGTTCTTCCTGGCGCTTTGGGCCTCGGGCTTCGCCATGATCCAGTTCCATATCCCGCATCAGGCGGTGGCGGCGCTAGCGGCGGGCGACAAGTTCGAGGCGACGCCTCAAGACGGCGCAGACTGGCCTGTGTTCGAGATCCTGAAGCCGGCGCGCGAAGGCGAAGCCCTGCCTGACGCGATCAAATCCCGCCTCAGCCTCGACGACGCCATGACCCAGGACGGCGAGAAGACCCCTGACGGGCAGATGCTAGTGACGTTAGCCCAACGCCTGACCGACGGCTTCTCGATCGCGCTCGCCCATCCGCGCGCGCTCAACCCGGTGCTCGACGAGTGGCTGCCGCGGATGCTGATCGTGACCCTGCCGTTCACCGCCCTGCTGCTGGCCCCGTTCGGGCGCAAGCGCGGGCTCTATTTCGTCGATCACGTTGCGTTCGCGCTGCATCTGCAGGCGTTCGTGTTCGTCCTCGGCCTGATCGTCATCGCCGTGCGGCTGCTGTGGCCGGGGCTGGCGCTCGGCTGGCCGCTGTTCCTGGTCTTCACGCTTTACGGCTATGTCGCCTATCTCAGGACCTATCCGGGCAACTGGCTCTGGGCGGCGGTGAAACTCGCCATTATCGGCAGCATCTACGGCCTGGCGCTGCTGATCGGCGTCGTGGCGCTGCTGGTCTACGGCGTCTCGACCTTGCCGGCGGCCTGAGCCAGCGGGATCTCGTCGAGCATCTTCAGGCGATATCCGACACCGGTCTCGGTAACGACATAGATCGGCCGGTCCGGCTGCGGCTCGATCTTCTGGCGCAGCAGGCGGATGAAGGCGCGCAGATATTGCACGTCCTCGGCGTTGGCCGTGCCCCAGACCTCCTGCAGCAGGAAGCGATGGGTCAGCACCTTGCCGGCATGGGTCGCCAGCATGCGCAGGATGTCGAATTCCTTGGGGCTGAGCTTGATCGGCTCGCCGGCCCGGCTCACCAGCCGGTTGACCAGATCGATGCGCAGATCGCCGGTGGCCAATGCCGCCGCGACGCCCTGGACCTGCAGCCGGTGGCGGAGCGCCGCCCGGACGCGCGCGGTCAGCTCCTCCATGCCGAACGGCTTGGTGATGTAGTCGTCGGCCCCCAGGTCGAGCGCCTCGACCTTGACCTTCTCGTCGGAGCGGCTCGACAGCACGACGATCGGCAGCGCGCTCGCCCCGGCCTCGCGCAGCCGCCGGATGACTTCGATGCCGTCGATGTCGGGCAGGCCCAGGTCGAGGATCATCAGATCCGGCTTCTCGCGCTGCGCGAATTTCAGCGCCTCGCCGCCGTCGACTGCCTCGATCACCTCATAATTCTGGGCGCTGAGGCTGGTCTTGAGGAAACGGCGGATCTGCGGCTCGTCGTCGACTATCAGCACGCGGGCATGGCTAGACTTCATGATTGGCTCCGACCAGCAGGGCCGCGGAGGCGGTGAGGGCTGCCGGAAAAGTGATGCGCAGGATGGCGCCCGAGCGATCGGCGCGGTTGCTGGCGGTGATGCGGCCGCCAAGCGCTTCGACGAAACCGCGGCAGATCGCCAGGCCCAGGCCGGTGCCGGCGCGTTGGCGATCGCCCTGGCGGACGCGATAGAACTTGTCGAACACGCGCTCGAGCGCGTCCTCGGGGATGCCTGGACCTTCGTCGATGATCTCGATCACCAGCTCGTCCCCGGCCTCCTTGGCGTCGAGCCGGATCATCGTTCCGTCCGGCGCGTATTTCGCGGCATTGTCGAGCAGATTGACCAGCACCTGCTCCATCAGCACCGCGTCGAGCTTGACCATCGGCAGGTCGGGGGCGAGCGCGATCTCGATCCGGTGCGCGTTCATGATCTTGGACGTCCGGTCGAGCGCGGTGCCGACGATCTCGCTCATGTCGACGAAGTCGCGCTTCGGTTCGAGCGCGCCGGATTCGAGCCGGGTCATGTCCAGGAGATTGCCGACGAAGCGGTTCAGGCGCTCGGCCTCGTCTTGTACCGTCGCCATCAATTCGGTGCGCGCCTCCACTCCGTAGCGGTCGCCATAGGAGCGTAGCGAGGTGATGGCGCCGATGATCGAGGCGAGCGGCGTCCGCAGGTCATGGGAAATCGAAGTCAGCAGGGCGGAGCGAAGGCGCTCGGTCTCGGCCAGCAGGCGGGCCTCGTCGATGTCCTCGGCAAGCTTGGTCCGCTCGATGCCGATTGCGGCCTGATCGGCGAGCGCGTCGAGCAGCCGGCGCTCGTCCGGCGTCAGGAGCGGGCCCGGGGCGTCCTTGTCGATGCCGATCACGCCGACGGCGCCGCGGCCGGTCCTGAGCGGCAGGAACAGCCGCTTGCCGCCCGGCAGCGTGTCCGAGCCACGCCCGGCCGGATGGTTGCGGTCCCAGGTCCAGCGCGCCGCGGCGAAATCGGCCTCGTCCAGCTCGTCTTCGGGCGGATAGCCCGCGCGCACCTCCAAGCGGCCGTCACCGTCGGGCAGCAGCATCACAACCCGGACCTTGAGCATGGAGGCGACCTGATAGGCCGTCGCCCACAGCACGTCGTCGAGCGTGGCGGTGCCGGCGAGCTTGCGGGAGAAGGCATAGAGCTCGGCCGTGGTGTTGGCGCGCTTGGCTGCGGTGATCGCCTGGTCGCGAGTACGCGATGCGAGGTTGGACGCGATCACGGCGACAATCATGAAGGCGACCAGCGCCAGCACGTTCGCCGGATCGGCGATGGTGAAGGTGTAGAGCGGCGGCAGGAAGAAGAAATTGTAGGAGAGGACGCTCAAGAGCGCCGCGAACAGCGACGGCCCGAGGCCCGAGGTGACGGCCGAGAACAGTACGGCCGTCAGGAACACCAGCGAGATGTTCGGCAAGGGCAGGGGCAGGACCTGGTTGATGCCGAGCCCGGCGCCGAGTGCCGCCGCGACGGCGATGGTCGCCCGCCAATAGGGCTTGGCGTCGAAGCCGCGGGTCGCGGCCTTGGTCTCGACATCCTCGCCGTTGCCGTCGCCGATCGGCTCGCCGGCCATGACATGGATCGAGATCGAGCCGGCCTTGCGCACCAGGTCATGGACGACGGAGCCGTGCAGGATCTCGAACCAGCGCGAGCGGTCGGACTTGCCGATGATGATCTGGGTGATGTTGTTCGCCTGGGCGTAGCCGATCAGCTGATCGACCACCGCCCGGCCGGGGATGGTGACCAGATCCGCACCGAGCTTCTCGGCGAGCCGCATGTGATCGGCGACGCGGTTGCGCTCGGCCTCGGTCAGGCGTGCGGACCGCGGGCCTTCGACATAGATAGCGGTCCAGGTGACGCGCAGCCGATCGGCAACCCGGCGGGCATAGCGGATCAGGCCCGGCGTGTTTGCCGCTTCGCTGATGCAGACCATGATGCGCTCGCCGGCGGCCCAGGGGCCGCTGATCGCATGCTCGCGCATGTAGCTCAACATCTGATCGTCGACGCGCTGGGCGGTGCGGCGCAGGGCCAGCTCGCGGAGTGCCGTCAGGTTGCCCGGCGAGAAATAATGCCTGAGCGCACGCTGTGCCTGGTCGCGGACATAGACCTTGCCCTCGCGCAGCCGCTCCATCAGGTCCTCGGGCGTGAGATCGATGACCTCGATCTCGTCGGCCTTGTCGAGGAAACTGTCGGGCAGGGTCTCGCGCACGCGGATGCGCGTGATCTGGGCCACCACGTCGTTCAGGCTTTCGACATGCTGGATATTGAGTGTCGTGTAGACGTCGATGCCCGCCGACAGCAGTTCCTCGACGTCGAGATAGCGCTTGGCGTGCCGGCTGCCCGGGGCGTTGGTATGGGCCAGCTCGTCGACCAGCACCAGTTTCGGCCGGCGCTTCAGGATCGCGTCGAGATCCATCTCCTCGAGCGGGCGTCCGCGATACTCGACCTGGCGGCGGCCAATCGTTTCCAGCCCGTCGACCAGGGCTGCGGTCTCGCTGCGGCCATGGGTCTCGACGATGCCGACGACCACGTCGATGCCCTCCTGGCGCCGCTTCTGCGCCGTCTTCAACATCTCGTAGGTCTTGCCGACGCCGGGAGCCGCGCCCAGGAAGATCTTCAGGCGTCCGCGTCCCTCTTTGGCTGCGGCCGCGAGCAGCGCTTCGGGATCAGGTCGTTGGTTGCGGTCGGCGGGATCGGACATGGAGCGGGAATCTTACCTCAAACCGCCGCGCGAAGGTGAGGGCGGCGAGGCTCTGGTCCGAGACATGCGCGATGGGACGTGAAAATGCGAGACGGGTTTCAGCCGCCTCGCATCAAAATCTCATAAAAAATCCGGCCGAACCTATTGGTAATCCTGGCCGCCGCGGGTCTGGCGCTGCTTCACGGGCGTCGCCGCAACAGTGACATGCAGGTCGTTCAACGTGCCGTGCCGCTCGACGGTCACGGTTATGTCCTGGTCGACCCGGGCGAGCGCGATGCGATTGACGACCGCGATCCAGTTGCGCACCGGCACATGGTCGACCGCGACGACGATGTCGCCGGTCTTCAAACCCGCGCGATCCGCCGGCGAGCCCGGTTCGATGGTGGTGACGACGCCGCCCTCGGTCCGGGTCGTGCCCAGCCCGCGCGCGATCTCGCTCGTCATGTCCTGCCCGCCGATGCCGATCCGGCCATGCTCGACCGTGCCATAGCGCAGCAGCTGCTCCATGATCGATTTCGCCATGTTGATCGGCACCGCGAAGCCGACGCCGACATTGCCGCCGGCCGGCGCCAGGATCGCGGTGTTGATGCCGATCAGGCGGCCCTTGAGATCGACGAGCGCGCCGCCGGAGTTGCCCGGGTTGATCGGCGCGTCGGTCTGGATGAAATCCTCGAAGCCTTCGATGCCGAGGCCGGAGCGACCGAGGGCGGACACGATGCCCGAGGTCACGGTCTGACCGAGTCCGAACGGATTGCCGATCGCCAGCACGAAATCGCCGACCTCGCTCTTGTCGCTGTCGCCCATGGGCACGGCGACCAGATTGTCCGCCTGGATCTGCAGCACGGCGATGTCGGTCTGCGGATCGCGGCCGATCAGCTTGGCCTTCACGGTCCGCCGGTCGCGGAGCGTCACCTCGATCACGTCGGCGTTCTCGACCACGTGGTTGTTGGTCAGCACATAGCCCTTTTCGGCATCGACGATCACGCCCGAACCGCTCGCCTGGGTCCGCCGCTCGACCGGGCCGTTCGGGATGTTGAAGAATTGCCGAAAGAACGGGTCGGCGAGCAGCGGATTGTTGACCCGCACCCGGCCCTGCACCGCGATATTGACCACGCCCGGCGTCACCTGGCGCAGCACCGGCGCGACGCTCGGCGTCGGCCCGTCCGGAGCGGTCGGGAACGCGGCGAGCGCGGGTGCGCCCGACAGAAGAGCAAGGCCGAGCGCGAGACCGGACAGGAGGCGACACGGGAACTGCGTCATGCGGAGAACCTTCGGAACGACAGAGTTTCTATGGCGCCAACCTCTCGGTTCGTCCCGGGCTCGTGTCAAGCACCAGCTTTGTCGCGATCCGCTGCGTCTCAGGCGGCATTGACGCTGGCGATGAAGCCGTCGACCTCGCGCGAGAGTTCGCCCGCATTTTGCGCGAGGCTGCCGGCTGCGTCGAGCACCGCGCTGGCCGCGTTACCGGTCGCCGCCGCGGTTTCCTTGAGCGCCGCGACATTGCGGGACACCTCGCTCGTGCCGGTCGCCGCCTGCTCGACGTTCCGGGCGATCTCGGCCGTTGCGGCACCCTGCTGCTCGACGGCGGCGGCGATGTCGCCGGCGATTTCGTTGATCTCGCCGATCGTCTGGCCGATATGGCCGATGGCGGACACCGCTTCGCGGGTCGCCGCCTGGATCTCGGAAATCTGAGCGGCGATCTCCTCGGTTGCCCGCGCGGTCTGGGTCGCAAGGCTCTTCACCTCCGAAGCGACAACGGCGAAGCCCTTGCCGGCCTCACCGGCGCGCGCCGCCTCGATCGTGGCATTGAGCGCCAGCAGATTGGTCTGGGCGGCGATGCCGCTGATCAGCTGGACGATCTCGCCGATCTTCGCGGCGCCGGAGGCGAGCGTCTGGACCGTCGCGTCGGACCGGCGCGCATCGTCGAGCGCCCGTTGGGCGATGGCGGCGGATTGGGTGACGCGGCGCCCGATCTCCTGGATCGAGCCGGCAAGTTCTTCGGCCGCCGCGGCGACGGTGGAGACGTTGCCCGAGGTTTCCTCGGCCGAGCCGGCGGCGGCGAGCGACTGGTCGTTCATGGCGCCGGCCGTATCCGACATGCCGCGCGCGGTTCCCTCCATGGCCCGGGAGGCGTGCGACAGGGCCTCGACCAGCCGGGCGACCTGGGCTTCGAACTTGCGCGAAGTCGCTTCCAGCGTGTGGGCGCGGCGATCCCTGGCGGCGCGCTCGGTTGCCTGGGCGGCGGCCAGATGTTCCGCTTCAATCAGGCCGGTCCGGAATACTTCGACGGCGCGGGCGATCTCGCCGATCTCATCGCGGTTGTCGCGCGCCGGCACCTCGACCGAGCGCTCACCGGCCGCCATGCGGCCCATCACCCGGGTCATGGCGTCGAGCGGCAGCGCGATGCCGCGCCCGGTCACCGTCGCCAGCAGCGTCCCGATGCCGAGCGCCAGAGCTGCGAGGATCTTCGATGCCAGCGCCGTATGAGACAAGGTGTCGTCGGCGCCGCTCTTGGTCGCGTGCAGGTCCTCGATCAGCGATCGAATGGCCTGGTCGTTCTGGTCGGCCATCGCGGCGACCGCCGGATCCATGACCTTGTCGGTCAGCTCGTCGCTGGCCGCCATGGTCGCGGCCAGATCGGAGAAGCTCTGCCGGTAGGCGGCGAGCGCGGTGCGGGCGGCATCGACCAGCGTGTCCTTGTCCGCGATCGTCATGTTCTTGGCCGCCGCGTCGAGGGTCGTGCCGGCCCGGTCGAGGGAGCCGTTGACGATCGACAGGCGGCGGCGATCGTTCGTGGCGACGAAGCGCCAGGCCGCCTCGCGCGCCTGCAGGATCGTCGTCTCGACGTCGCCGGCATAGCCGACGTCGGCGGTCTGGACGCCGCGCCGGGCGGCGTCGACCAGCCGGCTGCTCGCGATGCTGAGCGTGTCGCCACCGATCATCAGCTTGAGCCGAAGGTCCTTCAGCTGTTTGCCGAGGGTGACGGATTTGTCGAAATTCGCGGCGAACCCATCGAGGCTCCGGCCGAGATCCTGCGCGCGCTGACGCTGTTCATCCGACGCGCCGCTGCCAGCGAGCTCCGTACGCGCCCGGCCCAACAGCTCGGCGAACTGGGCGGAGGACTCGTCGTCGAGCTTCAGTTGATAGCGCACGGCCGTCCGGCGCAGGGCCTCGAACAGCCGGCCCGCTTCAAGCCCATGAGTGCCGGCATCGGACACGGCGACCAGGCGGTCGACCTCGTTGCCGACGCGGCCGAGCCCCAGCACGCCGAAGATCGCGATTGCCAGCCCCAGGCTCAACAGCACGCCGAAGCCGAACAGGATGCGCGTCCGGACTCGCACCCGGGACATCACGCCATAGCCGATCATGTACTTATCCCCCCAGTTCACCTTTTTTCCGCCGTCTCGACCGCCCTCGAAGCGGGCCGCCCGCGTCGGTGAAATCGTTTTCAACTATCGGGGGCCGTGTCGGCGCCGTCCATGGCAAACAACGGGCGGGCGCCGATCATGAACCGGGTGTAGCGCCGTCGGCACATTTTGCCGACCGAACGGCGCAGAGGCAGTTTCGACCCGGCCATTTCGATCGGGTCTGTTCAACGTCTGTCAGTTAAATTGTTATAATTCAATAACTTGAATGCCAACTCCGGTTCGGCCCGGAACTTGCCACGGCGTAATCCGAAACAACGCGGCATGCGCCGCACCCATGTTCGGAAAGACAAGGACGAGCCCCATGAGCTTCATCGAGATGATCGAACCCGTCATCGACCACAGCCTGACCATCGTCAACAACCGGGCCTCGGTCGGCGACGTGGCCCATGGTGTGATCGCGGCGCTGAAGCGGATCCGGGCGGCGATCGAAGAGGTCGGCGGCTATACCATGGTATCGATCCTGGACGGCGCGATCCGCGACCGGCTCATCATCCGGGGGCTGCGCGCCGTGCGCGCGGGCGAACGGGAAATGCCGGCGGCGCTGCCGGTGGCGGGACCGCGGGCGCTCATGACCGAGACCATCATGGTTGCGGCCGCCGAAACCTGCGTGATCTATGGCGCCGACGAGCCGGATGTCACCGGTCTGCTCCATGCGGCATTCATGCTGGTCGACCGGCTGATTGAAGTGCTGCATGCGGCACCGACCTGTGACGACCTGCTCGCCTGCCTGCAGGCCGACGACGAGCGCGACGAGATCGTGTTCGCCGACGCGCCGGAACCGGTGGGCGCTTCGGTTCACTGATCGGGCGATCGCCGGGCGCGAAAGGTCGCAGGGGAGGGCTCGGGGGTTCGGGCTTTCTCCGGCCCGGTGATCTGGGTAGAGTGCCGGCCATGCCGCGCCCAATTCGGATTGGATCCTGGGCTGCGGCGCGTTCGCGACTTGTGCCCAGGAAACGGAATGGCGACGTTAGTGACCGGTGCCGCCGGCTTCATCGGCTACCATCTATGCGACCGCCTGCTGGCCCGCGGCGAGACGGTGCTCGGTCTCGACGTGATGAGCCACTATTACGACGTCGGCCTCAAGGAGGCGCGCCTCGCCGGGCTCGCGGGCCATCCCGGCTTCACCTTCCTCAAGCTCGACATCGCCGACAGGCCGGCCATGGCGGCCTTGGCCCAGGCGCATCCCGAGATCACGCGCGTCGTCAATCTCGCAGCACAGGCGGGCGTGCGCTATTCGCTGGAACAGCCGCGGGCCTACGCCGATGCCAATGTCGTGGGCTTCCTGGAGATCCTGGAACTCGCTCGCGGTCTGAAGCGGCTCGATCATCTGGTCTATGCCAGTTCCTCGTCGGTCTATGGCGGCAATACCAAACTGCCGTTCGCGATCGAGGACCGGGTCGATGCACCGCTGTCGCTCTATGCCGCGACCAAGAAGGCGAACGAGCTGATGGGCCATAGCTACAGCCACCTGTTCCGGCTGCCGGCGACGGGCCTGCGCTTCTTCACGGTCTATGGCCCCTGGGGGCGGCCGGACATGTCGGCCTTCATCTTCGCGAAGGCGATCCTGGCCGGCCAGCCGATCCCGGTGTTCAACAACGGCGCGATGAAGCGCGACTTCACCTATATCGACGACATTATTTCGGGCGTCGTCGCCTGCCTCGACCGACCGCCCGTCGACGACGGCAAGAGCGTCCCCCACCGGGTCTACAACATCGGCAACCATCGCTCCGAAGAATTGCTGCGCTTCATCCGCGTGATCGAGCAGGCCTGCGGCCGCAAGGCCGATATCCGTTTCGAGCCGATGCAGGCCGGTGACGTGCCGGAGACCTTTGCCGACATCGAGGCGACCCGCCGCGACTTCAATTTCGTGCCGACGACCTCGATCGACGAGGGCATTCCGCGCTTCATCGACTGGTATCGGGGCTACTACAAGGTCTGATCGCAGGCGCGACGATTGAGCGTTCCGCCCGCGCTTGGCGGGGCGACATGAGGCGGGCAAAGGGCTTTACTTGCAGAGGGGTTTGAGAAAACCTCAAGCCACCATGAGACAGGCCCGCCTCCCTTCCCTGAACGCGCTACGAGCCTTCGAGGCCGCCGGTCGGCTGCTCAGCGTCACGGCCGCAGCCGACGCGCTGGCCGTGACGCCCTCGGCGATCAGCCGCCAGGTACGCCAGCTTGAAGAGGATCTGGACCTGCAACTGTTCCGCCGCTCGCGGACTGGGCTCGTGTTGACCGAGGCCGGGGCGGCGCTGCTTGCGGGGCTCAGCGACGGCTTCCAGCGCATTGCCCAGGCGGTCGACGCGGTGCGTCCGCGGCCCGAGGGCCGCGTGGTCACGGTCAGCATGCTGTCGACCTTCGCCATGCGCTGGCTGTTGCCGCGGCTCGGCCATTTCAATGAAGCCCATCCGGACATCGAGGTCCGCCTGTCGACCTCGGTCGAACTGGTCGATCTCGCGCGGGGCGACATCGACTGCGCCATCCGCTTCGGGCGCGGCGACTGGCCCGGGCTCGTTGCCGACCGCCTGTTCGCCGAGCGGTTGACCGCGGTGTGCAGTCCGGCGCTCATCGCCAAGGGGCCGCCGCTCGACGTGCCCGGGGATCTGCGCGCCCATACCCTGCTGCATGCCCGCCTGCGCGCCGATCATTGGCGGATCTGGCTGCACGAGGCCGGCATCGACGATCTGGATCCGCGCGCCGGCCCGGTGTTCGAGACGCGCAACTTCGTCATCCAGGCGGCGCTCCAGGGGCTGGGCGTCGCGGTGATCGATCCGGCGCTGGTCGGCGAGGAATTGGCCTCCGGACGCCTGATACAACCGTTCCCGCGGATCCTGGCACTGGAAGGCGCCTATTTCCTGGTTCGCCATCCGTCAAAGGCGAAACTGAAGCGCGTGGCGGCTTTCCGCGACTGGTTGCTGGGTGAGGTGAGCGACGACAAGCTGGCGGAAGCGGGATAGGCGGGTGGTCGAATGCTGTAGCCCCGACCGGATGAATCCGGTAAATCACGGCAATCCCGAACTTTGGGGCCTCTGACACCAAGTGTCGCTTTGCGATGTGTTTAAAGCTGGTGACTCATGGACTGGCCTGTTGATCGCGCGGAGATGTTCTGTGAGAGTTATTGATACTGAAATTGGTCCGGTCAAAATTCTGATTCCGAAAACTAATAGAGATCATCGCGGATTTTTTTGTGAGATTTTCCGAAGCGAGTGGGTTCCGCATCTGAATTTTGTTCAGGATAACCTTTCCTTGTCGGTGGAGCCCGGGACGGTTCGCGGTCTGCATTACCAGGAGCCCCCGGCGGCGCAGGACAAGCTGGTGACAGTGGTGCAGGGGGCCATTCTCGACATCGCCGTCGATATCCGGCGCGGTTCGCCGACGTTCGGCCAGTCGGTGGCCGTGGAACTGCGAGCGGAAGAGCCGACGCAACTGCTGGTGCCGGTCGGTTTTGCCCACGGGTTTTGCACGTTGCGGCCGAACACGATGGTACTCTACAAGGTCAGTGCGCCATACAACGCGGCTTGTGATCGCGGGATTCTCTGGAACGACCCGGATCTCGCGATCGATTGGCCGGTGGCGCCCGACGCTGCGACCCTGTCCGACAAGGACCGTCGTCAGCCTCGGCTCCGCGATATCGAATCGGTGTTCCGCTTCCAGGGCTAGGCATCGCCAGGGCATGGCGGAAGTGCCGGTTCCGTCGGCAGCGAATTCCAAGAGGTTTCCTTGATGAAGATATTGGTCACAGGCGGCGCGGGCTTCATCGGCTCGGCGGTGATCCGGCATTTGCTGGCGGCGACGGACCATGCGGTGGTCAATGTCGACAAGCTGACCTACGCCGCCGATCTCCGGAGCCTGGAGACGGCCGAGGCGAGCGGGCGCTACGCGTTCGAAAAGATCGACATCTGCGACAGCGCGGCGGTCCGTGCCGCGTTCGAACGGCATCAGCCAGACGCGATCATGCATCTCGCCGCCGAGTCCCACGTCGATCGCTCGATCGATGGGCCGGGAGAATTCGTCCGCACCAACATCCTTGGCACCTATACCTTGCTTGAGGCGGCGCTCGCCTATTGGCGTGGGCTGGCCGGAGCGAAGGCGGAGGGGTTCCGCTTCCATCATATCTCGACGGACGAGGTGTTCGGCGCACTGGGCGCCGAGGGCCTGTTCACCGAGGGCACGCCGTATGATCCGAGCTCGCCCTATTCCGCGAGCAAGGCGTCTTCGGACCATCTGGTCCATGCCTGGCACCGGACGTACGGCCTGCCGACCGTGGTCAGCAACTGCTCGAACAATTACGGTCCCTATCAATTTCCGGAAAAGCTGATCCCGCTCACCATCTTCAATTGCTTGGCCGAGAAGCCGCTGCCGGTCTATGGCACCGGCAGCAATGTGCGCGACTGGCTGTTCGTGGAGGATCATGCGGTCGCGCTTGCGACCGTGCTGACGCGTGGCGAGATCGGCGACAGCTACAACATCGGCGGCAACAGCGAGCGGACCAATCTGCAGGTCGTCGAGGCGATCTGCGGCTTGATGGACCGACTGCGCCCGCGCGCTGGCGGAGCGCCGCATGCGGATCTGATCAGCTTCGTGCGCGACCGGCCCGGCCATGATTTCCGTTATGCGATCGACGCCAGCAAGATCCAGCGCGTGCTGGGCTTCGCACCGTCGGTCGATTTCGCGACCGGGCTCGAGCGTACGGTCTCCTGGTATCTGGCCAACGAGGCGTGGTGGCGGCCGTTGGTCGAGCGGCAATACGGCGGCGAGCGTCTCGGGCTCGCCGGCGCCGCGCGGAAATGAGCCCGATCCTCGTCGTCGGGGCGGGCGGCCAGGTCGGCCGCGCGCTCTGCGCTCGCCGCGAGTTTCTGGGGCGGGAGATCGTCGGGCTCACGCGCGGCGATCTCGACATCACCGATTTGACTGAGGTGCGGAGTGCGCTCGCCACCAGACCGTTCTCCGCCGTGATCAATGCGGCCGCCTATACCGCGGTCGATCGGGCCGAGAGCGATGCCGCGGCGGCCTATGCCATCAATCGCGACGGTCCCGGCAATCTCGCTGTTGCCACGGCGGAGCTTGATATCCCGCTGCTGCACATCTCCACCGACTACGTGTTCGATGGCGCCAGCGCGGGGGCCTATCGCGAGTCCGACCCGACCGGGCCGACCGGGATCTATGGCGCCAGCAAGCTTGCCGGCGAAGCGGCGGTGCGATCCGCCCAGCCCCGCCATATCATTCTGCGGACATCCTGGGTCTATGGTCCGTCTACCGGCAATTTCGTCGCGACCATGCTGCGGCTGGCCGCGGACCGCCCGGAATTACGAGTGGTCGCCGACCAGCACGGCGGACCGACCGAGGCGGCGGCTATCGCGGATGCGCTGCTGACCATCGCCGGGCAACTCGGCCAGGAGCGGGCGCCAAGCGCGCCCTGGGGCACCTATCATTTCAGCGGCGCGCCTGCCGTCAGCTGGCACGGTTTCGCCGCGGAGATCGTCACCCGCGCCGCTTCTCGCCTGCGGCAGGTTCCGACGGTGACGGCGATCGCCACGGCCGATTACCCGACCCCGGCACGTCGCCCTGCGAATTCCGTGCTCGATTGCACTAAGATCGAACGCCAATTCGGCATTCGCCAACCGGACTGGCAAGCCTCGCTGAGCGTGGTCGTCGAGGCGATCCTGGATCTACAGAGGAACAACGCTCGATGAAGGGCATCATTCTCGCCGGGGGTTCCGGTACGCGGCTCTATCCGATTACGCGCAGCGTCAGCAAGCAGCTGCTGCCCGTCTACGACAAGCCGATGATCTACTATCCGCTGTGTACCTTGATGCTGGCCGGGATCACCGAGATCCTGATCATTACCACGCCGGCCGACCAGGGGCAGTTCCAGGCGCTGCTGGGTGATGGCAGCCAATGGGGCGTTCGCCTGCATTATGCCATCCAGCCGTCTCCGGACGGTCTGGCGCAGGCGTTCCTGATCGGTGAGGATTTCATCGACGGAGACGAGTGCACGCTCATCCTCGGCGACAATATCTTCTTCGGACACGGGCTGACCGACACCCTGCGTCGCGCGGTCGAACTGAAGAATGGCGCGATCGTCTTCGGCTATCAGGTATCGGATCCCGAGCGCTATGGCGTGGTCGAATTCGACGACAAGGGTTCCGCCATCAGCATCGAGGAAAAGCCGGCGACGCCGAAGTCGAATTTCGCCGTGACGGGTCTCTATGTGTACGATCGCCACGTCGTCGAATATGCCAAGGAAGTCCGGCCCTCGACGCGTGGCGAACTCGAGATCACGGAACTGAACAATATCTATCTGCAGCGCGGCGAGCTCCAGGTTGAGAAGCTGGGCCGAGGGAATGCCTGGCTCGATACGGGGACCCATGCGTCGCTGCTGGCGGCATCGGAATTCGTGCGGGTCATCGAGCAGCGGCAGAACCTCAAGGTCTGCTGTCCGGAGGAAATCGCCTACCGTGCCGGCCTGATCACCCGTGACCAGCTTCTGGCGCTCGCTCAGCCGCTCCTGAAGAACGAATACGGGCAATATCTCGCGACCCTGGCCAATCAAAAACTCGACATTGGACTGTAATCGACGCCGGATTTTTCAGGCCCGAGTCACGGCCTGAATTCGAATTGACAATCCCAATGCCCTGCGTGCTTATCTGAACGCGGCGACGTTTCCGGCTGGCCAAGCAAGGGCTTGGCACATACGGGATCGTCACCCGTGACCGTAAGCACATTAGCAGGTACGCATGCTATCCGACGCAGGGCCTCGCTCGGCCCTGATCATCCCGACGCTGAACGCCGGTGAACTGGCCGATCAGCTGATCGAAGCGCTCGCCAGGCAGAGCTTCAAGGCCGACCGGTTCCTGGTTCTGGATTCGCAGTCGACCGACGCGACGGCGGAGAAATTCCGCAAGGCCGGGGCGACCGTGGTCGAGGTCCAGCGGGCGAGCTTCGACCATGGGGGCACGCGACAGCACGGCGCCGATCTCTGCACGGACGCCGAGATCTTGATCTTTCTGACGCAAGACGCGATTCCGGCTGATGATCACGCGATCGCCCGCCTCGTGGGCGCTCTCGCCGATCCGGCGATCGGGGTCGCCTACGGCCGGCAACTGCCTCGGCCTGAGGCCGATTCGATCGAGGCGGTTGCCCGCCTGTTCAATTATCCCGCAGCCGATCAGATCGTGACGCCCGAGACGGCCCGAAGCATGGGGATCAAGGCGAGCTTCTGCTCGAACTCGTTCGCCGCCTATCGCGCAACGGCCCTGGCACAGATTGGTGGCTTTCCGCGCGGTACCATTTTCGGCGAAGATGCGATCGTTGCCGGCCGTCTGCTGCTCGCCGGCTGGTCGAAGGCCTATGTCAGCGCTGCGGCAGTGGTGCATTCCCACGGTTATCGGATCGCCGAGGAGGCGCGTCGCTATTTCGACGTCGGCGTTCTCCATGCCCGCGAACATTGGTTGCGGAAATCCTTTGGCCGCGCCGAGGGTGAAGCAATGGCCTTCATCCGCATGCAGATGATCTATCTGCTGAAGCACGATCCGTGGTCGATTGCGTCCGCTGCCGTCCGTCTCTTCGCCAAATATGCCGCCTATCGGCTCGGCCTGGCGGAGTCCCGCCTGCCGATTACATTCAAGCGAAAGTTGAGCATGAGCCCGCGGTTTTGGCGCCGGCAGGAAGCCGTGCTGCAAGAAGCCGGATTCGGGCGATAGCCGGCGGAAGCCGGTAACGCGGTTCTATTAGGCAAGCGGTTGGGACTGGCGGCTCGCCATGGTGCGGCGCGCGATGGCAGGGACGGCGATCGCGATCAGCAAGCAGCCGGCGAGCGGCAGCAGCAGGCTGCCGACGATCCGATAGCCGATCACGCCGGCGATGCCGCCCAGCAGAAAGCCGCCGACCGTCGGAATATGCAGCGCCAGCTTCCGCCGGTCGGCTTCGGCGACGCCATCGTCCCGCGGCGACAGACGACGGTCGAGCAATTGCCCGAGTTCGATGCCGATGTCGGTCACCATGCCGGTGACGTGGGTCGTGCGGATGCGGGCGTTCGAGACCCGGGTGACGATGGCGTTCTGCAGCCCCATGGTGAAGCTCAGGCCCAGGATCAGCAGCGGCGCGCGCAGCGCGTCGGGCGCCAGGGCCTCGATCAGCCCGCCCAGGAACAGCAGGGCCGCCTCGGCCAGCAGGCTGAACGCATAGGCGCCGCCTGGCAGCCGCCGTTCGGCGCGGTTGATGAGCAAGGTCGAGACCGCGGCGCCGCCGACGAAGGCGGCGATGACCGCGATCGCCACCAGCGCTTCGCCGACATCGCCGAGCGCCAGCGCATCGGCCAGCAGCGAGACGGTGCCGGTCATGTGCGAGGTATAATGGCCGGCGACATAGAAGCCGGCCGCGTTCACCGCGCCGGCAATGGTCGCTAGCGACCAGGCGAGTCGTCGGTCCGCGCTTTCTTCCCGTTTCATTCTCATGGCATGCATCGCGCTGGCCTTCGCGTGGCGGCGGATTGGATTCCTCTGACGATAACAACGATGCTCGACGCGAAAATCATCCCGAAAATTTGCTGCGCTGCGAGATTTCACCGGCCGACCGCGGAGGCCATCGACGGGCGGAAACACCTCTGGCACTCTCCGGCGTCCGATAGTTTCGCGTGAAAGGAAATGAGATGCCGATCCGGTTCGCCGACGTCACGGTCGCCACGCCGAGCAAGGAAAGCTTGGCTGTCCGCTATCAGGCGATCGAGGCGCTCTTGGAGCAGGGCAAGCGGGCCGAGGCGATCGAGGCCTGGGACAAGGTGCGGCGCGAGTACGATAGCTGGAGCGCGCTCGTCAACCTGCGGTTCCAGCAAGACACTGCCGATGCCGAGGCCAAGGAGGCGCGCGACTATGCCGATGCGCTGTCGCCGGAGGCGACCGGCTTCGAGGTCGCGGTGAAGCGCCGGCTGCTGGCGGACGCCGATCGCGCGGGGCTGGAAAAGCTGGTCGGTTCCCATGCGGTCCGGCTGTGGGAGACGGACGTCACGACTTTCGATCCGATCATCGCGAAGGACCTCGAGGAAGAGGCGAAGCTCGGCGCGCACTACACCGAGATCCTGTCGGCCGCCAAGCTCGCGATCGACGGTACCACCGTGAACCTTGCCGGCATCGAGCCCTTTGCCCAGGCGCTCGACCGCGAGACGCGGCATCGGGCCGAGCAGGCGCGCTGGGCTTTCTTCGCCCAACACGGCGCCGAACTCGACGAGATCTACGACAAGCTGGTGAAGCTGCGCCACGGTATGGCGGTGAAGCTCGGCTACGAGACCTATACGCCGCTGGGATACCGCCGCATGCGCCGGGTCGACTATGATGCGGCCGACGTGGCGCGCTATCGCGACCAGGTTGCCGAGCATGTCGTGCCGCTGATCGCCCGGGTGATGGAGGCGCGTCGCCGCGAGCATGGCTGGGACAAGCTGCAGTTCTGGGACGAAAGCCTGACCGATCCGGCCGGCAATCCGGTCCCGGCAGGCGACCATGATTTCCTGGTGGCGCAGGCCCAGACCATGTTCGACAACATGGACAAGCGGCTGGGCGACTTCTATCGGCTGATGAACGAGGGCGGGTTCCTCGACCTGAAGAACCGCGAGGCCAAGGCTGGCGGTGGCTTCTGCACCTCATTCCCGACCCATGGCGTGCCGTTCATCTTCGCCAATTTCAACGGCACGGACCATGACATCAAGGTCTTCACCCACGAGATGGGCCATGCCTTCCAGAATTGGGAAAGCCGCCATCAGCCGGGCGTAGACTATCTCTGGCCGACCATGGAGGCGGCCGAGATCAATTCCATGGGGCTCGAGTTCCTGTCCCATCCGCAGATGGAGCTGATGGTCGGTCCCGAGGCGGCCGATCGTTTCCGCCGCATGCATCTGATCGACTCGCTGGCCTTCCTGCCTTATGGTGTCTGCGTCGATCACTTCCAGCATGAGATCTACGCCAGGCCGGACATGACGCCGGCCGAACGCCATGCGGTCTGGCGCGAGCTTGAAAAGCGCTACATGCCCTGGACCGACTACGGCGATCTTTTCTATTGCGAGAAGGGCGGGCGCTGGCAGGCGAAGCGGCACATCTATTATCTGCCGTTCTACTACATCGACTATACGCTGGCGCTCTGCTGCGCGATGCAGTTCTGGGTCAAGTCGCGGCGCGACTATCAGGGCAGCCTCGCGGCGTATGTGGCACTTTGCGGCCGCGGCGGCTCGGCATCGTTCCAGGATCTGGTGCGCTCCGCCGGCTTGGTGTCGCCCTTCGCCCCCGGCGCGCTTGCCGAAGTGGTGAGCGAGGCCGAAAAGGTCCTGGCGGCCTGATCCACGCTGTCCTGGCCGTCCGACGCCTGCGAGCGGGCATCGGACGGTCGGTCCCTCTGGGAATTTAGAGGCTTCATGCGTCAAACACTCGCCCTGGTCGGGCTCGCCTGCGCCGGCGCGGTCTTGGTCGCCCCGGCGCAGGCACAAACCGCAGCGCATTCGTTCGATCCCGCCTTCATGGACAAGTCGGTGTCGCCCTGCCAGGACTTCTACAAATTCGCCTGCGCGGCGTGGATTGGGAACAATCCGATCCCGTCGGACCAGACCCGCTGGGGCCGGTTCAACGAACTGGCCAACCATAACCGCGACGTGCTGAAGCAGATCCTCGAAGCCGCCGCGGCCGATCCGACCGGCGAGAACCGGAAGGTCGGCGACTATTACGCCTCGTGCACCGACGAGGCCGGTATCGAGGCGCGCGGGCTCGATCCGCTGAAGCCGGAACTGGCCCGGATCGGCGGGCTCGAGAACAAGGCGGACCTGCCGGTGCTGCTGGCGCATCTGCACGAGATCGGCGTCATCGGGTTCTTCGGCTTCGGCTCCCAGGCCGATTTCAAGAATGCGGGCCAGAATATCGCGGCGATCGAGCAGGGCGGCCTCGGCCTGCCGGATCGCGACTATTATTTCAAGACGGACCCGAAGTCGGTCGAGCAGCGCGACGCCTATGTCGGCCATGTCGCCAGGATGTTCGCGCTGCTGGGCGACGCGCCCGATGCCGCGGCGGCCAAGGCTAAGGCAGTGCTGACGGTCGAGACCGCGCTCGCCAAAGACGCGCTGACCCGCGTGCGCCGCAGGGATCCGAGCGCCGTCTATCACAAGCAGACCACGGCCGAACTCGCCGCCCTGGCGCCATCCTTCGACTGGGTCGGCTATTTCAGGGCGACCGGCGCGCCCGACTTCGCCGATCTCAACGTGGCCGAGCCGGAATTCGTGAAGGCGTTCGGCGCCGCGCTCGGCATCTTGTCGCTCGATGACCTCAAGACCTATCTGTCCTGGCATCTGGTCCATCACGCGGCGCCGATGTTGCCGAAGGCGTTCGACGACGAGAATTTCGCCTTCTATAGCCAGGTGCTGAGCGGGGCCAAGGAACAGCAGCCGCGCTGGCGTCGCTGCGTCATCGCGACCGATCGCGCGCTGGGCGAGGCGCTGGGTAAACTCTATGTCGCCAAGGCCTATCCGCCCGAGGCTGAGAAGCGGATGGGCCAGCTGATCGCGGATCTCAAGGTGGCCTATGCCGCCGACATCCGCAATCTGCCGTGGATGGGGGCCGAGACCAAGAAGCGCGCCCTGGAGAAGCTGGATGCGATGGCGCGCAAGATCGGCCATCCCGAGACCTGGCGGGACTATTCGACCCTCGACGTGGTCCGCGCCGACTATCTCACGAACAGCTTCAACGCCGACCGGTTCGAGACCCGACGCGATCTCGGCAAGATCGGCAAGCCGGTCGATCGCCAGGAATGGTCCGTGTCGCCGCCGACTGTGAACGCCTATTACTCGCCGCTGCACAACGACATCAACTTTCCGGCCGGCGTCCTGCAGCCGCCGTTCTTCGACCCGTCCGAGGACGATGCCGTCAATTATGGCGCCATCGGCGTGGTGATCGGCCATGAGATGACCCACGGCTTCGACGATCGCGGCCGCCAGTTCGACAAGGCCGGCAATCTCGACGATTGGTGGACCAAGGACGACGCCCGGAAGTTCGAGACCCGGGCGAGCTGCATCGCCGAGCAATATTCGGACTACACGGCCATCGACGATGTGAAGCTCAACGGCCGGCTGACGCTCGGCGAGAATACTGCGGATAATGGCGGCGCCCATATCGCCTTCCAGGCGCTGCAGCGGCGGTTGCAGGGCCGGAAGCTGGCGCCGATCGACGGCTTCACGCCTGATCAGCGCTTCTTCCTCGGTTTCGCTCAGGTCTGGTGCGAGAACATCCGTCCCGAGGAGGCCCGGACCCGGGCGCTTACCGACCCGCATTCCGCCGCCAGATACCGGGTGAACGGCGTCCTGTCGAACATGCCGGAATTCCGGACGGCCTTCGCCTGCAAGCCCGGCGATGCGATGGTGCGGCCGAACGCCTGCCGCGTCTGGTAATAGGCAGAAAGCGAAAGGCCCACGTCCCGTCCAGCCGCGACTCAGTCCGGGACGTGGGGCTCTCGCGGCCCTGGTTAGAGGGCCGCACCGCTCGCGAGCCGCTGGGCGGAGCGCGAGCAAGTCAGGCTGGCGACCGAGACCGAGCGGCCGTCGGCGCCGATCTGGGTGCTGTATTCGGTCGTGCAGGTGGCCGGCGCGGTTGCCGCGACCGGCTGCAGCAGGTTGCGATGGGCGCTGGCGACGGTGCCGATGCCGGCGGTCAGGGCGACGGCGACCAGGGCGAGGCAGATATTCTTCGTCGACATCTTTCGTACTCCCGTTCAATCCTCGTCCCTCGGGACAAGGCGGTGGCGTTCCCGCCTTTGGCCTCACCGGTATTTGCCGGGGCTCGCGCGGGTCTCGAACTGAATTCGTCTATCGATTTGAAGTGACGGCCGCCGGAGCGTTCAAGCAAGAGGGGGTTCGTCGAGGTGATATTGTTTCGACATCTCGCCCGTTCCGTCGGCCGTCACTTCCATCTTCGCCGATCGTCTGCTCGAAGTCGGGCGGGTGCTGGGTCTTCCTGCCGCCATTCCTCGAACCGCTCATCAGCGCCGATGGAACAGGCTATTTCACGCGGCGTGCCAACTCGGGATATTTAGCATATCCCATTGATATTTATTGATTTATCGCGCCTACAGGTTTCGGGGTGCTCGGCTGGCGTGACGTTTGGCGCCATGCGGTAGCGGGTTTCGCCACTCCGGAGGTGAATTTCGCTATCGGGAGCATGGCTGTCCGAAACGCCTAATCGACGCTGGAGTTCCGGACGGGCAAGTCAATTTTCCCGCGAAAAATTGCGGGTATTCTGATAAGACTACTACTATAGTACGAGACAACTGCCGCACGTTCTGACTAGAGCTCTCGGCCATGGCGTACCAAGAAAATTCGATCGAGCATCTTGCGCGCCGCGCGCCGAGAGCCAATTGGTCGCTGCTCAATGCAGCGGTCGGCAAGGTCGTGCTGTGCGCGCTCGGGCTGGCGTTATTGAGCAAGATGAGCGGCGTGCCCTACGCGCCGATCACGCTCGGCGTCAGCGCCGTGTTCAGCTACGGCGTGGCGTTGGCCGTCTACCGCCTCGATGCGAAGGGCGTGCGCCGGGTCATCGGCCGGATCGCCGTTCCGTTCGGCTTTGTAGCCATCGTCGCGCTCAATCTGAGCGGGCTGGTAGGCACCTTGACCGGCGCCGACAGCGTGCGGAGCTTCGCCAGCCTCAGCCTCGTGGCCGCGCCGTTTTATATCCTGTCGATGTGCGCGGTGATCGCGGATCTCGCCAACCGGCGGATCGAGATGCCGCGCATGCTCGACTACCTGACCTATGTCGCGTTTCCGTTCAAGCTGCTGGCCGGCCCGCTCGAGCAGCCGGGATTCATCCGACAGATCGAGGCCTGGCGTCCGAACTTTTCCTGGAGCCGCCTGGCCGTGGCCTGGCCGTGGGCCGTGCTCGGCGCCACCATGAAGTTCGTGATCGGCGATGGCCTGTCTCCGGCCAGCACGCTCGGTGCGACCGATCCGATTTCGGCGATCCTGACCGCCGCGATTTTCGAACTGCGCTTCTACTTCGACTTCGCCGGCTACAGTTTCATCGGCTATGCCGGCGCCCTGGCACTGGGATTTCGAATCACCCAGAATTTTGCGCATCCGTTCTTTGCCCCTAACGTCGTGCTGTTCTGGCGCCGCTGGCACATGAGCCTGGGGCGTTTCCTCGCCCGCTATCTGCTGGAGCCTAATGTCGGGATGATCCGGGGCCGCTTGGCGCGGATGATCTTTACCAGCGGCATCTTCTTCGTGTCCGCCCTATGGCACGGTGGCACGATGAACTACGCGTTTTGGGGCCTGTTCCACGCGACTTGCTATTTCCTGTGGATCAGCCGTCTGAAGCGCCATCGGTGGTCGGGGACCTCCGGCGTCGCGGCAATGATCCTGTTCTTCGTTGCCGGACGGTTCCTCGCGATCGAAGCCGACCCGCATCGCCTCCTGGCCAAGCTGGGAAATTTGCTCAGTCCGGCCGCGTGGCGCGACGATCTGATGAATGTCGCTGCCCGGATGGTCGAAGTCGTCGGTCCGCAAGCGCCGTATCTCGCCGCGGCGACGCTGTTCTTCATCGTCGAATACCAATCGGTGGCGCGCTATGGCGTCGGGCGACCCTACCATCTGTTCCGGCGCCCCGTTCCCGCGATGGTGCTGCTGATCATCGCACTTCTCTTCGGCTCGACGGGCGGGGGGCTTCTTTATGCGCGGCTCTAGGCGGCTCACCTTTGTTGCTCTGCTGATCTGGGCCTGCGGCATGCTCGTCAGCGCCGTCGTGCCGTGGCCGGTCATCGAGGGCGGACGGTCGGCCTTGGCTGATCTCGATACAATCGGCGCAAACGCGAAGGCGTCGGCGGCGACGCCGCGGATTCTGCTGATCGGCAGCTCACCGGTCGTTCTCGGACTCTCGGCCGAGGAGATCGCGCGAGCGACGGGCCTGCCGACCTATAATCTCGGGGTCTGGACTGCCTTGTTCTTTTTCCCGGAGTATCTCGACCGGGCCATGGAGTTCGTGCGCCCGGACGATATCGTCATCCTCTCGAATCCGAATTGGCTCAACCGGCAAAGCCCGATCCTGGGTGAAGGGTGTATCGGCAAATTCAGCGCGTCCTGCACGCTTTGGCGGCCGCGTCCGTTGCCCGATCTGGTCGAGTTCGTGAAGGTGCTGTCGGGTCTCTGGCCGACCGATTTCGGTGTCAAGCGGGATCCGGTCGGCGACCTTGTCACCGTCAGGATCCGCAATGGCGCGGAAACCATCCCGACGCTGCCCTATGTCGGGCGCATCTCGGACGGTGTCGTTGCCGATCTCGCGCAGGCCGCGGCCCGGTTGCGGAAACTGGGGGCCTGCCCGCTACTGACGCTCGGTCCTATTTTCGTCGAGCCCAAGGAACGGGACCGGTGGCTGGGCGAGCAGAGCGCCGCCGAGGCGCGCGTCGCGGAGCTTGGCCTGTCGGCCTCGGTGATCACCGACGGCATGGTGAATACCGACCGGTCGCTGTTCCTGGATGGTTTTGAGCATCCGGCGCCGTCCGAGCGGGTCATCTGGACCCGCCGTGTGGTCGAGCGGCTGGTCAGCCCGACGCAATCGCCATGCTCGAGAAGCCTGGCCAAGGCCGAACATTCGCTGAACCAGTCCTAAACGGCCGCGCGTCTGGCGAATCGGCGAGAGGAAGGCCCACGTCCCGTCCAGCCGCGACTCGGTCCGGGACGTGGGCTTCGCGTCCCTCCGCAGAGGGGCGCCCTGCGCCGCGCTCCGCCGGGGCGGGCCGCGAGCCAAGTCGATTGCCGGCGGGCGCGCCTGAGGAGGCAGCGCCATGGCCGGAGATGCTTGGAAAAAGGCCCACGTCCCGTCCAGCCGCGACTCAGTCCGGGACGTGGGGCTCTCGCGGCCCTGGTTAGAGGGCCGCACCGCTC
>Ga0070730_10000158_pt1 | contig 85592 bp, 82 predicted proteins | sample Coa_R1_3_FD_66447 | JGI IMG/M metagenome (GOLD analysis project Ga0070730, IMG submission 66447) | Surface soil microbial communities from Centralia Pennsylvania, which are recovering from an underground coalmine fire - Coalmine... | ecosystem: Environmental > Terrestrial > Soil > Unclassified ... | reverse complement strand
CGCCGGCACTCCTGCCGCCGGAACCGGTGGCACCTTCTCCATCACCATCAAAGCCCACAACGGCATCGGTGCGGACGCCAGCCAATCCTTCGTTTTGACCGTCGATCAGGCTCCCGCCATCACCAGCGCCGCCACCGCCACTTTCTCCGTCGGCGCTCTCGGCACGTTCACCGTCACCACCACCGGCTTCCCAAGTGCTGCGCTTTCAGAGGTCGGCGCTTTGCCCACGGGCGTCACCTTTGTCGATAATCACAACGGCACCGCAACTCTCAGCGGCACGGCCTCCGCTTCCGGCACTTTCCCCATCACCATCACCGCCAACAACGGCATCACGCCCAACGCCACCCAAAGCTTCACCCTCACCGTCAACACCGCTCCCGCATTCACCAGTGCGAACAACACCGTCTTTACCGTTGGCTCGTCCGGCACCTTCACTATCTCCGCCACCGGCACGCCAAAGCCTTCCTTCACGCAAACCGGCTCACTCCCGTCCGGCGTCACGTTCCACGACAACGGCGACGGCACCGCCACTCTCGCCGGAACTCCCGCCGCCAACTCCGGCGGCGTCTTCACCTTGACGATCACCGCCACAAACTCGGCCGGCTCAACCAATCAGACCTTCACTCTCACCGTGAACCAGGCTCCGGCAATCACCAGCGCCGCCAGCTTCACCTTTACCGTCGGCGCGAATTCCTCGTTCACCGTCACCACCACCGGCGTACCCAAACCCGCACTCTCTGAAACCGGCGCTTTGCCCTCCGGCGTCACCTTTGTCGACAACGGCAATGGCACCGCCACTCTCAGCGGAACCCCGGCAAGCGGCACCGCCGGCTCTTTCCCGATTACCATCACCGCCAACAATGGCGTCACTCCGAACGCCACGCAGTCTTTCACCTTGACCGTCGACACCGCGCCCGTGTTTAGCAGCGCCAATTCCACCACCTTCCCCGTCGGCTCGTCCGGCAACTTCACCGTCACTGCCACGGGCGCTGTCTCCTTCACCGAAACGGGAGCACTCCCCTCCGGCGTCACGTTCCACGACAACGGCAATGGCACCGCCACCTTGGCCGGAACTCCCGCCGCCAATACCGGCGGAACTTACACCATCACCATCAACGCCAAGAATGGCGCCGGCACAACTACGCAGAGCTTTACCCTCACCGTCACCGAGGCTCCGGCCTTCACCTCCAACGACACCACCACGTTTGACATCGGCCAGCTCAGCTCGTTCAATGTGAACGCCTCCGGATTCCCATCGCCGACCATTTCCGAATCTGGCGCCCTTCCGACTGGCGTCACCTTCAATACACTCAACAACACTTTGTCCGGCACGCCCGCCACCGGCACCGCCGGCAGTTATCCAATTACCTTCACCGCCACCAATGGCATCGGAACCGGCGCCACGCTAAGCTTCACGCTTGTCGTCGTTCTCGATCCCTGCGCTGGCGCCGCCACCGGCAGCGAAGCGCTCTTGAATGGTCAGTACGCCTTTGTGCTCAAGGGCTTCGACAATGGCGCGGGCGCGGGTGAAACCGCTCCGCAACCGGCCCTTGTCGGCGGCGTGCTCACCTTCAATGGCTCCGGCTCCATCACCGCCGGCACCCTCGATCAGAACCTCAATTCCACCGCCGGCATTCTCAGCCTCGCGGTAAGCAGCGGTACGTATGCGGTTGGTCCCGACCACCGCGCTTGCCTCAGCATCGTCACCTCGCAGGGCACGCAGCATTACCGTGCCAGCCTCGCCGGCATCTCCGCTGGCGTCGCCTCGATCGGTCACATGATTGACTTCGACACATCCGGTCCCTTCACCGCCGGTACCCTCCGCAAGCAAACTCCCGCGGCCTTCGGCACCGCCTCCGGTCAATTCACCGGCAATTACGCCTTCGGCGTCGCTTCTTCGCAGAACACCGCCACCAGCAACAACGGCATCTCGGGCGGATCCTTCGGCGCCGTCGGTGTCTTCAACCTCTCCGGCGGCAATGTCACCGGCGGCGAGGTCGATTTCAACGCCAACGGCAAGCTCGACGGCAGTTCGGCCGTCACCTGGCCCGCTTCAGCTGTGCCCATCTTGAGCGGCGGCACTTACAGCGTCTCCAGCACCACCGGCCGTGGCTCCTTCCTATTCACGCCCACTGGTTCGCCGGCCGCCGTCGTCACCGTAATTTATGTCGTCTCGGCCTCGGACGTCCTCATCCTCGATGGCGACAATCAGACCACCAACACCGTCTTCGCCGGCGAGCTCATCCAGCAGTCCACCTCGTCCTTCTCCGCCAATCCCTTGTCCGGCTCGTACATCGGTTACGACTCCGGCCTTGATGCCGCAGGAGGCCCGTCACGTGCGGACTTCTTCCTTACTGGTCCGTTTACCACCGGCAACAACACCCTTTCCGGCTTCCAGTTCCGCAACGACGGCGGCGTCTTCTCTTCCTTCGGTATCTCGGGAACCTACGCGGTCTCCCCCGCCGGACGCGAGACCGTCGCGACCACCGGAAATCATCAACCAATCCTTTACCTCTCGAGCCCGTCCCAGGCTTTCTTCCTCAACAGCAACGGAGCCGTGGACTTCGGCATGGTCCAATCGCAGACCGGCGGTCCGTTCTCGAACTCGTCCGTCACCGGCTCTTTCGCCTTCGGCGATATCGACCTGCAGAGTTCGTCGAATGGCGGCAATTCTGGCGTCGCCACTTTCGCCACTCCCAACGTCACCGTAACCGCGGATTCCAACACGAGCGGCTCACAAACCGCCGGCCAGATCAACACCACCACCTTCTCCCTCGATTCCAACACTGGTTTGATCAGCCTTCCGTCCGGTTGCACGTTCACTGCTACTACCACGACCTGCAACACGCTCATCTACATCATTTCGCCATCGAAGTCCGTCGTGCTGGATCCAGGCACCTCCAGTCCCAAAATCCAGATCGCGGACAAATAAGCGGCACGCCGCAACTCGCAATTCCAAAGCAAAAGGGCCGGCGGAGTTCCCGCCGGCCCTTCTCTTTTTGCACTCGTAAAAACGCGTTCCCGGAAATCACCTTTCGATCCGAAAAATAAGCGGCACTCTTTCCAACCCTCGTCCGCGCCATCCTCCCCGCCATCGCCGTCTAGCGCACAACCACTGTCATTCCAAACCTTTTGTATTTTGGCGCGTACGGAATCTGCTTTTCCGTGGCTCAGGTCGAACCTCGGCGCCGCACCCCTTCCAGTATGTGGTTCCTATAAAGTGTAGTGTGCGAATGATATACTCTTGCATTACAATCGGAAAAACGGAAGAACCATGCCCCACTCGCCACATGACGATTGGAACGGGCCCACCGCTTTCAGTTATGGTTCACACAATGGGAGCCCCGACGTTTGAAGTCCTCGTTGGATTGGATGAAGTCAATGGAATTGGTTTTTAGCGGCATCGGCGCCTAATTGGTTTCGTGGATAGACGCGTGGCTGTACAGAAGAAGCCGACCTACCGCAACGAAGACGGCGGCAGCCGATACATCCGCTCAAGATTTCTTGGGCCTCAAGCTCTCCCGCAGCCGGTCGAAACGGACCCAGTAGATCGCGCAGTCCTTCTCGCTCGTTCCACGCGAATAGAAAAGGTACCTGCCGTCTGGTGTGGCGAATTGTCCCCAGCAATGCGCCAGGCCATCGCTATCAAGGACCCGCCGCCCTCCACCCGCGCGCGAAAACGCCATTCTGCCAAGTGCCGGCAGAGCCGTGGAAAGTTCTCTCTCACTGTTTCAAGTAACGAAGCGCCACACATCCTGATTTAAATGTCTTTGACTCAATCAGTTTCAATTGCAATCTCTCGGGCAGGCTCGCGCCTTCCATCAATCGTCTGCCTTCTCCCACAATCGTTGGCATAACCACAAAACGAAATTCGTCAACGAGGCCAAACTCCATCAGTTGTGAAGGAACATCCACACCGCCGGCCAGAATATTTTTGCCCTGTTCTTGCTTCAGTTTAAGTATTTCGTCGCGAAGGTTCGTGCGAACAATTCTCGTGTTTTCGTCTTCAGCGCCGGCCAACGTTCGCGAAAAAACAATCTTCTTCTTGGCGACAAAAGTTTGCGCAAATTCGATGTCCGCTTTTGTCTCCGTCCGGCTTTTTGCAATATCCGGCCAATAAGGAACCATCAATTGATAGGTCTTGCGCCCATAGACGAGCACGTCAAATTCTCGCAAAAGGTGCGTGTAATGTTCGGTAAGTCCCTCATCGTCGGGCGGCGGCGCGAATTTGGTATGGTCGCAGCAGCCATCGAGGGTAAGGTTGATTGCGTAGACTACATTTCTCATTGCATTGTCCCCGCCCCTTCTCCCGCGCCCGCGCTCACGATGGTTTGATTTGCGATGCTCAATAAGTATGGCGACCGGCGGTTCCCGGGAGCCGCGCTTGGATCGGCGACGCGGGGCGTACCGCGGAACGGCCGCGCCTTTGCCTCGCCCCTCAAAGCGCCGAATACACCATCTGCACAAAAACATCGCCGTTGAAAAACCCTTTGCCCCAGGTATCCTCCAGGTCCGCAAACGGTTTGCTCGCCGCTATTTCCCCGGCCGATTTGCCGGCGGTCTTCAGTTTTTGCACGCGATCGCGCGCCACAACCAGCATCTCGCGGTACTTCGTCAGATCGGCTTTGTTGCCGAGCGGGCCATGCCCCGGAACGATCTTCGTGCTGTTGTCGGCCAAGCCGAGAATTTTATCGGCGGCGAGAATCATGCCATTGATTTTTCCGCCGGTGCTCGCGTCGATGACCGGGTAGAAGCCGTTAAAAAAAGTATCGCCCATGTGAATCACGTTGGCCTTCTGGAAGTGAATGTAGATGTCCGTGTCCGTGTGCGCGGGCTCGAAATATTGCAGCATTACAATTTCACCATTGGCGTGCAGTTCTTTGCTGCGGCTGAAGGTCTGCTGCGGCAAAGCATCCGCGGGCGATGCCGCAAAGTGCAAACCGAAAAGCGCATTGTCGTGTGGCTCCGCCATCCGCGTCTTGGTGTTTTCGTGGGCCAGCACGGTGGCGCCCGCCGCGTGAAGATTGGCGTTATTGTCGGTGTGGTCCACATGCCAGTGCGTGTCGATCGCCGTTTTCAGCGGCGCATTGCCGAGCCCATCCAGCGTTTCTTTCAACTTCGGCCAGGCCGGCAGAAGAAACGTGTCCACCACGATTTTGCCGTCGGGCCCGTTCAGCACCACAACATTTCCCCCAGGGCCGGAAAGTAACGTGAGTTTTTCCGCGAGCGGTTGCGTGTGGATAGGTACCGTGCCCATCTGCGCCCGCATCGCCCCCAGAGAGTCGGTTGGAGGCGTCGCCGCCTGCCGACGAAGCGCAGGAACGCCGGCGCTCAGAAAACTTGCCGGAAAAAATTGCGCCAGCAATGCGCTTCCCGCAAACCCGGCCGAGTTTCGCAACATTTCGCGCCGCGTGTTTTGCTTCTGCAAAAAGCTCGGGATCATTTTCGCTCCGCCTTTCGAATGTCGATTCGGTTGCGTTGCCTTTCGTTTTCTGCCGCGTACTCTAACTGAGTTTTGTTTGTTCCGCTAACCGGTAAGTGGCGAACTATGCCGGAAAAGGCTCAAAGTCATCTCATAAATGGTTATTTAGTACGTGCGGGTTTAAGAGGTGCAGGCTTTAAGAAGTGGGTTCTTTAGGACGTAGCGGCTTTAGGAGGTTTAGCCTTTATGACGTGGGTTCTTTAGGAGGTGGGGGCTTTAGCCCCCACGATGAGGCGAGGAAAAGTAGGGCTTTAGCCCCTGAAGAAACAACTTCAGTATTGCGCGGTTATTTATGAGATAGCTTATCAAGTTCGTAAATCCATCTTCTCGGCGCGGAATATGGAAGACTTGAGGCGTCTCAACGAAAACGATACGCCCGCGCTGGCCTATGACGTAAAGCGGCGAATCGAACCCTCGATCCGAGCCGCCAGAAAAATAACCGAGTCGCGATCTCCGCGTGCCCTTCGCTTTCGGGTTCTGAAAGCGCGGGTCCGCTCTTCCACTTATCTTTGCCTTTAAGATTTCCGTTCGAACGGATTTCCACAGCCATTCGAATTGCACGATCAATTAACTGTTGACTTTATACTCCTCGTTTGCTACCCTTCCTCGTGACTCACGAACTCCAGCCCGTTCATCCCGCTCCGCCCACCAATCCCTATCCCCCTTGTTTTGCTACTCATACAAACGCCTCCTCCCGCAACCCCTTTCTTTTGATACTCTTGCAAACTCCCCGGGGGGTGTGGGTACCCCTCTTCTGCGCCCCGTCTTCGCTCTTTTGCTTTTTGGCCGTACGCGGCAACTCATCTCCTTATTTCTCAATTACTTCCGCACTCTTTGCCAAAAATGCGGGGCATGTATCCCGGACGCCTCCGCGGGACACCCCGGTGTCCGTCAAGTATGATATCCGCGCCTCCGCATCGAATGAGGAAGCCATGACTTCCGCACCAAACGCCGCGCGCCGCTTTCTCTTTTCCCTTTTCGTCGCCGCGCTCTTCGCCCTGCCCGTTCTCGCGCAGCAGGGCGCGCCGGACGAAGTGCGCGGCGCTCCCGCCGAGCCCACCGACGCCGCCGAAACTCGCGCACAAATCGCCGTCGTCGAAAAACTTCTTCCCCATTTTCCCGACCGCGCCGCCGCACTCTACCTCCTTGCCGCCGCCGAGCAGCATCTCGGTGAAAGCAGGGAAGCGCTCAAGCTTTTGAAAGAATGTATCGCCCTCCGCGAAGGATTCGATCCATCCGGCGGCCCGGAATTCGCCGGCCTTCGCACTTCACATGAATTCACCGAACTCGTCGAAAAAATTCATCGCGATTTTCCCGTCGTCGCCCAGGCTCGCCTCGCCTTACTCACCGAAGAAAAAAATCTCATCCCCGAAGGTCTCGCCTGGGATCCCCATCGCAAGGTTTTCTATCTCGGCAGCCTCGCGCAGCGAAAAATAATTGAAATCACGCCAGGCAGCCGCGTTTCCGATTTCGTTCCAGCAAACCGTGATCGTCTTTTTCCCGTCCTCGGTATCCGCCTCGATCCGCGCGATTCCACCGTCTGGGCCAATACCGCCGAAGACCGCGGCAATTCCGCTCTCGTTCATTTCAGCTCCAGCGGCATCCTTCTCGGCCGTTATGCGCCGGGCGATTCCCGCAAACATTTTTTCAACGACCTCGTCGTTCGCCAATCCGGCGAAGTCCTTCTCACCGACAGCGTCGACAATCGCATCGTCCGCTTCGATCCGGCGACGCAAGAATTTTCTCCACTCCCCGTCCATCGCGATCTTTTCTATCCCAACGGCATCACCCTCGCGCCCGACAACAACACGCTTTTCGTCGCGGACTCTCTCGGCGTTCTCCGCGTCGACCTGCAAACACTCGCTACCATCGACGTCAATCCCGGCCCGCACAGCACCCTCGCCGGCGCCGACGGCCTCTATTGGTACAACGGCGGCCTCATCGCCATTCAAAACGGCATCGGCTCTCCTCGCGTCGCCGCCTTCAAGCTTTCCGAAGACGGCACTCGCGTCACCCGCACCACCGTCCTCGAAAATCGCTCGCCGTTCACCAGCCTTCCCACCACCGGCGCCATTCGCGGCTCCGATTTTTATTTCATCTCCAACAGCCACATCGATAATCTCAACGACGACAAAATTCTCGACGTCACTCAACTCGAACCCGTTCGCATCGCCGTTCTTCATCTGCCATGAATCGCGCGAAATCTCGCGCGCATGACTTTGCTCTTGCTTCATCCCGCGGTGGTTGGGCACAGTTATGAACCATGATCGTCAAGCTTCCGATTCGCGCGGCGCGCGGCCTGCCCTTCGTTTCTCTCGCCGTCTTTTGTCTCCTCGCGTATTTCAGCATTCGCAACGCCAGAGCCACGCACGCCATCGAGCTCAACACGCGCGCCGGCTACGAACGCGCCGTGCGGCTCGAACCGGCCGACGCGCGCAAGTGGTATCTCCTCGGCCGCTCTTATCAAGACGATTTCGAGCAACCCGACCCCGATGCCGCCCTTCATGCGTTTCTCGTCTCTCGTTCGCTCAATCCTCTTTCCGCCGATACGCTGCTCGGTCTGGCCGCGAACTTCGAACAATCCGGCAAACTGGACAGCGCGCGGGAAAGTTATCTCGACGCCGCACGCGTCTATCCGTCTTCCGCGGACGTCCATTGGAGTTACGGAAATTTCCTGCTCCGGCAAAATCAGATTCCGCACGCGTTCGAGGAAATTCGGAAATCGCTCGCGCTCGATCCAAAACGAAGCGCCGAGGCTTTTTCCCGCTGCCTTCGCGTGGTCCCCGCGGTTCCGGAAATTCTCGAAAAAGTCATTCCGCAAAACATGCGGTCGTACATGGACATTATTTTCGATTTGACGAACGGCGCGCAGCTGGATACCGCCATGCAAGTCTGGTCGCGCGCGTATCTTTCGCCGGGAAGCGTAAACCTTGTAGACGTTACGCGGCTGGCCGATTCCTTGATCCAGAGCGGCCGCTTCGCCGATGTCGCGCTGCTGTGGAAGCAAGCCACTGAAAAAATGGCCAATCCGATTCCGCCCGATCCGCCCGGTTCCGTCCTTTGGGATGGCGGGTTCGAATCGTCGTTCTCTTCCCACGGCTTGGGTTGGTATTACGGCCCGGTCGTCAAAACCGTTCAGGCGGCCATCGATACGCACGAAAAACATTCCGGAGCGCAATCCCTGCGGCTGCTCTTTGCCGGCAGAACGAATCTATACTTTTCGGATATCTGTCATGTAGTTATCGTCGAGCCCGGGAAATCCTATCGACTTTCGGCGTGGATTCGCACCAAAGGCATTACTTCCGATCAGGGCCTTCGATTTGTTCTCTACGGCAATTCGAACGGCAACATGGCCACGGTTGCGACGCCCGAAGTTCATGGCGATTCAGAATGGACGACCGTCACCGCGCTCTGGACCGCGCCGCGCGACACGCACTTTGCCTCGGTCTGCGCCGCTCGCTATCCCACCGAATCGCCCGACGGCGAAATTGCGGGCATCGCCTGGATCGACGACGTGGCCCTTGTGCCCGTCGCTGCGGAGCCGCCCAAGCGATGAAGGCCGTTCGCATCGCCCTTTGCGGTCTTCTTGCCTTTGGTGTGCTGGCCCACGGGGGCGTCGAAGACTGGTCACTCGCCGTCTTCGAAACGGGGGCCGGCCTGCTATTTTTTCTCTGGGCAATTTTTTTCGTGCTGTTCGACGAACGAGAAGTGGTGCTTCCCAGCATTTTGCCACCGCTCCTTGCGTTCGCCGGCGTGGCCGCAATGCAGTGGTTTTTTCACAGAACGGCGTCGCCGCACGAAACGCGCCTGCAATTCCTCCTCTTGCTCGCGGACGTGGTATTCGTGTTTCTTGCCGCGCAGGCCTTCCGCACGCTGCAGGACTGGCGCGAATTTTTCTGGTTCGCCATGCTGTTCGGTTTTTTCGTGGCCGGATTGGGAATCCTGCAGCACCTGACGTTCAACGGGAAGTTGTATTGGGTGCGCGAAATGCGGTATGGCGGGATTCCCTTCGGGCCCTACGTCAATCGCAATCACTTTGCCGGCTTCGCCGAACTCCTGATTCCCATACCTCTCGTGCCGCTGATTCTTGGCAAGGTACGGCGCGAGCGCCGCTTCCTGATCGGCCTGTTCGCACTGATACTTATCTGTGCGCTCATGCTTTCCGCGTCGCGCGGCGGCTTGGTAAGCCTCGGCGTGCAGTTGCTCTTCGTGGTTTCGATTATTCTTTTGCAGCGCGCCGGCACGAAGCACCTTCTCACCGGCGGAATCGTGCTCGTTGCCGCCATCTCGCTGGTTTCCTGGCTGGGCGTCAATCAAATCCTTTCGCGATTCGCGAGCCTGCAAACGCTTGAAGTTCAGGAAAGCAAGCGCGCTTCCATGCGCCACGGCGCCTGGCGCATCTTTCTGGACCATCCGCTTCTCGGCGCCGGGCTCGGCGCATTCGAAACCGTCTATCCGTCCTATGAATCGCATTACGATGGAAGGATCATCGATCACGCGCACAACGACTACCTCGAGGCGCTTGCCGAAACGGGCATTCTCGGCGGCCTTTGTTGCGCCTGGTTCATCGCTTTGCTCCTGCTCGCCGGGCTGCATTCGCTGCAGGAGCCGAGCATTTCGTTTTCCTCCGCGCTGCGCCTGGCCGGCCTTACCGGGTGTTGTGGCCTGCTCGTCCACAGCCTCGCGGATTTCAATCTGCACATTCCGGCGAACGCCACGTTGTTTTTCTTGATGGCCCTGCTCGCCGGTTCCCACATGACGCCGGCCCCGGCGCAAACTGCGGTTGCCGCCAAGCATCGCCACTCTCGAAATCGCTGATTTACGTGGGCTTGCTGGCTGTATAATCGGACGGGGGAAGAAAAAGAATGCAGCCAGCCAGACTGGGTGCGCGATCAATGTGTTTCGTCGCGGCTACCCTGCTTGGGATACTGGTTCTGGCGCCGCGTAGCCGCGCGCAGGCCGTACTCGAAACACCGCAGCAAACAAACGACCGGATCAAAGCGCTCACGAGCTCGTCTCACGCGCCTTCAGGAGATTACGTGGTCGGCCGGGGAGATCTCCTCGCGGTGGAAGTTTTCGACGTTGCCGAACTCTCGCGCGAAGTGCGCGTCAGCCAAACCGGATCGATCGGCCTTCCTCTGCTTCCGGTCCGCCTCATGGTGAGCGGACTGACGGAAATCCAGGTCCAGCAAAAAATCGCCGAAGTGCTCGAGGCAAACGGCCTCGTGTCTCACCCGCAAGTGAATGTCAGCGTAAAGGAAAAAAAGAGCAAGCCGATCACGATTGTCGGGGCGGTCCTGCGCCCGATGGTCTATTCGGCGGATCGTCCCGTCACCGTGCTGGAAGTTCTGGCCGAAGCGGGAGGCATTTCGAACGACGCGGGCGATACCGTGATCGTCACGCGGCCCGACCAGGCCTCCGCCGACTCTTCCGGCGAACCTCCGGAAATTACGCCCGCCGATGTGGCCGGTACGCCGGCGGCTTCCGCTGCGTCTGTGGCTCCATCGTCGGCGCCGTTGAAGGATGCCGCGGCTTTGACGAGTGCGCCGGCGGCGCCGCCTGCGCTGAACAATACGATTACGATTAATCTGAACGAGCTGCTCGAGGCGGGCGATTCGCGAAATAACATTACACTGCAGGGCGGAGACATCGTGACGGTGCCGCATGCCGGCATTGTGTATGTGCTGGGCGCCGTCGCTCGTCCGGGCGGATTCGTGGTCACGAACGATCGCGCACAACTCTCGACGCTGAAGGCTTTGGCGCTGGCGGGCGGACTGAGTGCGACCGCGCGGAAGCATCAGGCGGTGATCATTCGCAAAGACGCCGCCGGTCAGCAGCATCAGTTGATCGTCGATCTCGGAAAAGTTTTGAATCAGGAAACGGAAGACGTCAAACTCCAGGCCAGCGACGTGTTGTACGTTCCGCAAAGCGGGAGCAAAACCGCGCTTTTGAGGGCGGCGGAAATTGGCCTTGGCATCGGCACTGCCGTCGCGATCTTTCGCGTCGGGCAGGGGAATTGAGATCGCATGTCCGACGAAAACAAACTCGTACCGAGAGAAAGCGGCCCCAACGGAGCGGTTGAGCTGTTGGGCGCGCCGTCGCGGTACGTGCCGTTCGATCTTTCTCCGCGCGAACCGCACCTGTACGACTATCTGCTGATTCTGCGCAAGCACCAGTGGCTGATTCTTTCCTTCCTGCTGGCCGTGGTCACGATCGTATCGATTGCGACGTTCCGGATGCAGCCGGTCTATTCCACGACCGCCCGCGTTGAAATCGACCGTGAAAATTCCAATGTCCTGCCGTTCCAGGGCGCCGATTCGTTCGATTACGTGATGGATGCGGACAATTACATTGAGACCGAGTCGAAGATTTTGACGAGCGAAACGCTGGCGCTGCAGACGATTCGCAGCACGGGACTCGCCAGCCATCCGGAATATGCCTCCGGCGACGGCCCTTCGGAAGCCATCGCTTCCGGAAGTCTTGCGAATCACAAACGGCCGCCGGAACTCGCCGCGTTCCTCGGCAGCATGAGCGTCCGGCGCGTGCCCAATAGCCGGCTGCTGGATGTGACGTTCGAATCCACCGATCCGCAGCTGGCCGCGCGCGTCGTCAACGCGCACATCGAAAATTTCCGCGAAGACAATTTTCGCAGCCGCTACCAGGCCATTGCGCAGGCTTCCTCGTGGCTGTCGGACCAGCTCGAAGATTTGAAACTCAAAGTGCAGCATTCGGAAGACGCGCGCATTGAGTACGAGCGCAAGAATCAAATCTGGGAACTGGATGACAAGCAGAACATCTCCACCCAGCGTCTTTCCGACATCAACAAGGAACTGACCGACGCGCAAAGCGAGCGCATGAAGCGCCAGGCGCTGTATGAATTCGCGAAATCGGGCGACGCGAACTCCGTTCCGGAGTTGCGTTCGGACATCGTCCTGCAAGACCTCTTCAAGCGGCGCGGCGACGTGAATTCACAAGCCTCCGACGCCCTCGCGCAGTACGGACCGAATTTTCCGAAGGTGCAGCGGCTGCAGGGCCAGCTGAAGGAACTCGATCAGCTCATCTCCGATGAAAAGAAAAGCATCATCGACCAGATGGGAAGCGACTACAACGCGGCGCGGCAGCGGGAAATGCTGCTCACGCAGGCGCTCGACCAGCAAAAAATCGAAGCCAATCAGATGTCGGAGAGGCTTGTCGAATACAACATTCTGAAGCGGGAAGCCGAAGCCAACAAAACGCTCTATGACGGCATGCTGACGAAGCTGAAGGAAGCCAACATCGCCGGCGCGCTCAAGTCTTCGAACATTCGCGTCGTGGACCCGGCGATGGTTCCGTCTTATCCGACGCGTCCGGCCAAGACGCGCAACATCGCACTTGCTTTCATCGTCGGCCTCGTGGGCGGCGTCGGACTGGCCCTGCTGCGCGAGTACCTCGACAACACCGTGAAAACGCCGGACGACATCGAAACTCTTTCTCGCCTGCCTTCTCTCGCCGTGGTGCCAGCGTTTACCGATTCGAACGGAAACGGCCACCGCGGACTTCTGAAAGGCGGCTCGAGCAATGGCCACGACAAGCGCATCGAGCTCGTGGCCCAGCATCTTCCGAAATCGCAGATGTCCGAAGCGTTTCGCGCTTTGCGAACCGCGCTCTTGCTTTCCCAGGCCGAGCATCCGCCGCAGGTCATTCTCGTCACCAGCGCGTTGCCGCGCGAGGGAAAAACCACCGCCGCCGCGAACCTGGCCGTCACGCTGGCGCAACTTGGCGACCGCACGCTGCTGATGGACGCGGATTTGCGCAAGCCGGGCGTGGGCCGCTTGCTGAATATGACGGACGGAAAATACGCCGGACTCAGCTCGTACCTGGCCGGCGTTTCGAGCCTGGACCTGGTGATCGTTCCGCACCCGTTGATTCCCAATCTTGCCGCGATTCCGACGGGTCCGCTTCCGCCCAATCCGGCGGACCTGCTCTCGTCACACAAGCTTGCCGACGCCATCGCCGAACTTCGCGGCAAATTCAAATTCATTGTGATCGATTCGCCGCCGATCATGGCCGCGACCGACGCGGTCATCCTCTCCGTGCAAGTGGACGGCGTGCTGCTTGTCGTCCGCAGCGGCGAAACGCCGAAGGAAGCTTTCACCCGCACGCGCGACCTGTTGACCAGCGTGAAATGCCGGATGCTGGGCGTGGTGCTGAACGCCGTCGATGCCAGCGCGCCCGATTACTACTACTCCTACCGCTACTATCCGTATTCCTACGGATATGGACCGCAGGAAGCCGGCGACCTTCCGCATTTCTCGGATGACGACATGCGCAAAATGCGGAAGTCCAGCCAATCCGATGACGACGATCTGGCGCTCTAAGGAGGCAATGTGCGTTTTCTGATCACCGGTGGCGCCGGCTTTATCGGCTCCCATCTCGCCGAAAGGCTTCTGGATCGCGGCGATCACGTGGTGCTGCTCGACAATCTCTCCACCGGCAGCATGGAAAACATCCGCCATCTCAAGGCTTCCGACCGGATGGAGTATCACCTCGACTCCATTGAAAATCGCCAGCTCGTTGCCGAGCTCGTCGACGATGCCGACGTCGTCGTCCATCTCGCCGCCGCGGTCGGCGTGCGATTGATCGTGGAAAGCCCCGTCCGCACCATCGAAACCAACGTGAATGGCACGCAGCACATCCTCGAAGCGGCGGCAAGAAAACGCAAATTGGTTCTCACCGCGTCCACTTCCGAGGTCTACGGCAAAAGCACGCAGGTCCCGTTTCGCGAAGAAGCCGATCTCGTGCTCGGCCCGACGACCAAAGGACGCTGGAGCTACGCCGCCTCCAAAGCCCTGGATGAATTTCTCGCGCTTTCTTACTGGAAAGAAAAAAAAGTTCCCGTGATCGTCGTCCGGCTCTTCAACACCGTGGGCCCGCGGCAGACCGGCCGATACGGGATGGTGCTGCCCAATTTCGTGCGCCAGGCCCTCGGCAACGAGCCCATCTCCGTTTACGGCGATGGAAAACAGTCCCGCTGCTTCTGCGATGTGCGCGACACGGTGCAAGCCCTCGTGAAGCTGATTGACTGCGACCGCTCGGTCGGCGAAGTCGTCAACATCGGCAACACGGAAGAAATCTCGATGGAAGACCTCGCTCATCGCGTAAAACAGCGCACCGCCAGCACTTCTTCGATCGAATTTATTCCCTACGACAAAGCCTACGAGCCCGGTTTTGAAGACATGATGCGCCGCGTCCCGTGCGTCGATAAACTGCACGGCATCACCGGCTTCCGTCCGCAGACGCCCCTCAACGAAATTATCGACCGCGTTGCCGCTCACATGAAAGAGAAGCAGTTCGCTTCCGCGCGCCTGGCCGCCGGCACGCCCGCTTAGCCCTGCCACTTTTTTGTTTTTCTCGAAGCCGGATTGCGGTATCGTTCGGTTAACTTACAGGCGTGGCATCCGTCCCCACTTCCTCAGGACGGTCTGCATCTCGGGTAGTTCAATTTATTGGGCTGACAGATCTTCCGTGGAAAATAACGCCAGCGTGTTTCGCAAAATTCGCCTGCTCACTTTTTCGGAGCGCCTCCTCGTGCTCTTGTTTCTCGTCACCCTTCCGCTTTCCAATCCCTGGGTTCGCGGCGATGGCGTCGGGTATTACGCTTACGCCCGCGCGCTCCTCATTCAGCGCGATCTCGATTTCACCGCCGACTACCAGCACGCCAACACCAGCTTCCGCGAAGGCCGCCTGGACGAATCCGGCCAGCCCCGCGCCGATTTCCGCACGCCCACCGGCCACCTGGAAAATCATTTCACGATCGGCCCCGCCATTCTCTGGTCGCCGTTTCTGCTCGTTGCCCACGCCGGCGTTCTCGTCGCCCGCGCCTTCGGCTCCCCAATTTCCGCCGACGGTTTTTCCGCGCCCTATCGCTACGCCATGGCCCTCGGCACCGCCTTCTACGGCTTTCTCGCTCTCTTCCTCGCCTTTCGCCTCGCCAAAAAATTCGTTTCCGAACGTTGCGCGCTCTTTGCCACGCTCGCCGTGTGGGGCGGCAGTTCGCTCGCCGTGTATATGTATTTCAATCCCTCCTGGTCGCACGCACATTCCGCTTTCGTCGTCGCGCTGTTTTTTGCCTATTGGCTCCGCACGCGCGAGGGCCGCTCCATTCCGCAGTGGATTCTGCTCGGCGCGATCTCGGGCCTCATGCTCAATGTTTATTACGCCAACGCCATGCTCCTCGTTCTTCTCGCCGCCGAAGCCGTGCTCGCCCTTCGCGACGCCATCCAGCAACGCCGCCCTTCGTCCATTCCCGCGCTGCTCCTGCGCTATTTGATTTTTTCCGCGACGCTCGTCGTCTGCTTTCTCCCCACCCTCATTTCGAAGAAAATCGTCTATGGCTCGCTGTTCGAATCCGGTTACGTTCCCATCTCTCGCTGGAACTGGACGTCGCCCGTCTTCCGGCAAGTTCTTTTTTCCTCGAATCACGGCCTTTTTTCCTGGACGCCGCTGCTGATCCTCTCCGCCATCGGAATCTTTCTCTTCTGGCGCAAAGCTCCGCGCATTGGCGGCCCCGTTCTCTGCGCCGTTCTCGCTTTTTACTATTTCATCGCCTCGTATCCGGACTGGGCCGGCATCTCTTCGTTCGGCAATCGCTTTTTCGTTTCGCTCACCGTATTTTTCATTCTCGGCCTCGCCATTCTGCTGCAGCGCTTCGCCGATGGTTTTGCTTCGCTCAAATCCGCCACGCTCGCTTCCGCCGCGCTGCTCCTCTGTTTCGTTTTCTGGAATCTCGGCCTCATGTTTCAGTGGGGCGCGCATCTGATTCCCGCGCGCGGACCGGTTTCCTTTGCCGAAGTCGCCTGCAATCAATTCTTCGTCGTGCCGCGCCAGCTCGCCGGCCAGCTGCACGATTATTTTCTCCGCCGCAAAGACCTCATGCGCCAGATCGAACAGCGCGACGTCCAGCAGCTCAAGGAACATCCCGTCCCCTGATCTTTTCTCGATCTTGTAGGGCTTTTGTAGGGCCGGCTTTCCGAAGCCGGCCTCTTCGATCTAGCTCACTGTTCGATCTTCACCGCCACACACTCCCGTCCCGCCTTCCTCTGTAGGGGCGGGACTTTAGTCCGCCCTCTTCGATGTTGCCAACATCGCGATCTCGGCTCCCGCGCCTTCCGCCCTTCCATCCTTTCTCTTCTCTGGTAACCTTAAACAATGTTTTCTTCTCGCTTTCTCCGCCGGAGCCTCTCCTGATGGCGTCGGCGCCTTCTTCGCCGGCCACGGCCGCGATCTCGTCTGCCTCGCGCCATTCCGCTCCCATCGTCACTCGCATTGCGCCGCCGCGCGGCCTTTTCCATCTGCGCCTCGGCGAACTCTGGGCCTACCGCGAACTCCTTTATTTTTTCGTCTGGCGCGACGTCAAAATCCGCTACAAACAAACCGCCATCGGCGTCCTCTGGGTCATTCTGCAGCCGCTGCTCACCATGCTCGTTTTCACACTTTTCTTCGGCCGCCTCGCCCGGCTTCCTTCCGAAGGCCTGCCGTATCCCGTTTTTTATTTCGCCGCGCTCGTGCCGTGGATGTATTTCAATTACGCGCTGCAAAACGCCACCAACGTCGTCGTGGAAAATCAGCGCATGATCACCAAAGTTTATTTTCCCCGGCTCATCCTTCCGTTTTCTTCCGTCCTTTCGGGTCTCGTCGATTTCGCCATCGGCTTCGCCGTCCTCTTCGGCGTCACTTTGTTTTACGGCATGCGGCCCGGCGCCACGGCCGCTCTTCTTCCTCTCTTCCTGCTGCTCGCCATTCTCACCGCGCTTGGCGTCGGCCTGTGGCTTTCCGCGCTCAATGCGCTCTATCGCGATGTGAAATACGTCATTCCATTTCTTCTTCAGTTCTGGATGTTCGCTTCGCCCGTCGCGTATCCCAGTTCGCTCGTGCCGCCGCGTTGGCGCTGGCTCTATGGCCTCAATCCCATGGCCGGCGTGATTGACGGTTTTCGCTGGGCGCTCACCGGCCATGGCCACGCTCCCGCCGTCAGCCTGCTTGTTTCGGCCGCCGCCGTCCTCGTCATCCTCGCGGGCGGCCTCGTCTTCTTCCAACGCATGGAGGGCACCGTTGCCGACCGCGTTTAAGGCTGGTCTGAACGTCTTCACGTCCACACGTCTCAAGGTCGCGGCAATCCGACCTGGCGACGTTTCGCTGTCCGTTGTTAGACGTTCCGCCCTTCGGGAGTTCCAACGTTCGGACGTTATTTCTTCCACGTTTGGGCGTTCCGCCCTTCGGACGTTGCAACGTTAAGACGTTCTTTATGCCCACTATTCGCAAATTCGAGGACATCGAAGCCTGGCAAACAGCGCGCGAGCTAACCAGAGGGATCTACACACTCACCTCTCAAGGAGCCTTCTCCAGGGATTTTGGCCTGCGTGATCAGATGCGCCGCGCAGCGGTCTCGGTCATGTCAAATATCGCGGAAGGATTTGAAAGCCGTACCGAAATTTTATTCCTGGAATTCTTGGGCAGGGCAAAGGGTTCGGCGGGGGAACTTCGAGCGCAGTTTTATGTGGCATATGATGCCGGTTATGTTTCGCCGGAGGAGGCGGAAACCCTTCGCAACGCTTGCGCAAAATGCAGTTCCCAAATTAGCCGCTTGATGGAATATTTGAAACAATCGAACGCGAAACCTACAGATCAGATTGGTGCAAAACGTTTGGGACGCGAAGGCCACCGAAGATGACAGTTCCGGCAATTTCCGATCGGCGTTCAGCCCTTCTTTCCACGACGGTTAGACGTTCCAACGTTTTTTCTTCGCCTCTTAGACCTTCGGGCGTTAGGACGTCAGGACGTTCGGACGTTTCTTCTTCGACCTTAAGACCTTCCGACGTTAGGACGTTCAGACGATGACTACATCCGTCGTCATTCGCGGCGAGGAACTCGGCAAACGCTACCGCCGCGGCCTTGTGCAATCAAACGGCCTGCTGCGCGATTCGCTTGGCCGCATACTGAAGTCGCCGTTGCGCTCCTTTCAGCGCCAAAAGCAGGAAGACTTTTGGGCGTTAAAAGACGTTTCGCTTGAAGTGAAAGAAGGCGAAGTTCTCGGCCTTATCGGCCGCAACGGGGCGGGGAAGACCACGCTCCTCAAAATTCTCTCGCGCATCACGCAGCCCACCACCGGGTGGGCGGAAATTCATGGCCGCGTCGGCAGTCTTCTCGAAGTCGGCACCGGTTTTCATCCTGAATTGACCGGCCGCGAAAATACGTTTCTCTCCGGCGCCATCCTTGGCATGAGCAAGCGCGAAATCAGTTCGAAATTCGACGAAATCGTGGCCTTCGCCGAACTCGAAAAATTTATCGATACGCCCGTTAAACACTACTCGAGCGGCATGTACGTCCGCCTCGCCTTTGCCGTCGCCGCTCACCTCGAGCCGGAAATCCTTCTCGTCGACGAAGTCCTCGCCGTCGGCGACATAAACTTCCAGAAAAAATGTCTCGGCAAAATGGGCGACGTGGCTAAAGCCGGCCGTACCGTCGTCCTCGTCAGCCACAATATGGGTGCTATCACTCAACTATGTAAGCGCGTTGTGCTGATCGAAGAGGGTCATCTAACCGCCAACGGTGACCCTGAAGAGATTGCAATGCGTTATATCAGAAACGCATTGAGCACGATAGAGGGCTTTCTCTGGGATCGCACGGGCAGCGGACACGTCAAACTGACATCAGTACAGATTTTAGACGCGGAAGGAAGTTCGCATACCAATCTTTCTATGGGCCACTGTGTGAGGATACGTGCGTCTGGAATATCGGAGCGCCCCGGAACCGATTTTAACTTTGCCGTCCAATTTGTAACGACCTCAGGTGTTATTGCCATGTGGCTATACGATCAAACAAAGACCTTTCGTACTAATTATGAAGGCAAATTCACGATTGAGACGCACATACCAGAGTTATGGTTGATGCCAGGTTCTTACGTTGTCTCTTTATGGCTGGGCCGTGCTGGGCAGGATACATTTGATTGGGTGACCAATGCGGTTTTCTTCGAAGTGGTCCAGAGCAGTAGAATTCCAGTTACTGATACGGTGACAAATCACCATGGCCTCGTGTTCGGACAATCTGAGACTACGCAACTGGTATAGGAATCGCGACGAGGACTACATATGACAACACTCCGTAGTCTCGTGCATTCCTTCCTCAAGTCTTCGGGCGGTGGCTCGTTGCTGAGGACGATGATCCCAGCCCCCCTCAAGCAACGCGTTCGAGACTGGCTAAACACCACAACAGATGTTCAGTGGTGTCGCGTCGTCATGAATCGGGAGGTAGAGAAGTTCATAAGATCCCTCGATTGCTCCAAAATAGATGCACTGGAGATTAGCGGCACCGGTTCACAGGGACGATACGAGTTTCGCAGTTATCGGACTGCAGAGTATCCGCATTTCGACATTTGCCAAGGTCCCCTCGCCGAGAATCAATTCGATTTGGTCATCATGGAGCAAGTGCTGGAGCATGTGCTGCGTCCGGATCGTGCGGTTGCAAATGTTCACAGGATGCTGCGCCCTGGAGGTATTTTTGTCGTTAGCACACCGTTTCTCCTAAAAGTGCACGAGTTCCCCTTGGACTTGTACCGTTGGACCGAGAGGGGAATGCGCGAGTTGCTAGAGGTAGCGTATTTCGAAGTATTGAATACTGCTTCATGGGGTAACCGGGAATGTCTGATCGCCGATATGAGGCCTGGTCTTAGCTGGACCAACTACAATCGGCGAAAGCACAGCCTGCACAATGAACCGCAATTCGCTATTGTCGTATGGGCATTTGCTCAAAAGCCTAAGACGCAGTAAAAATGTGTGGGCCTTCCGTGTCCAACGAACACTATACGAAGTCCTTCTATCAGGAAATGCGCAAGGGAGCGGAACTTTCAGCCGAGGTCATCGTGCCGATAGTGTTGCGGGCGATTCCCACGCATAGTGTCGTGGATGTTGGGTGCGGCGACGGTACCTGGCTTGCCGCTTTTCATAAACTCGGTGTGAGTGACATTTTGGGAATTGATGGTGATTACGTTCAGGGCGAAGACCTACAAATTGACCCGAAATACTTTCGGTCCATGGATTTATCCGAACCCTTTCACTTGGAACGACGATTCGATCTTGCGATTTCCCTGGAAGTCGCCGAGCATCTGCCCGAGACCTCTGCCACAACCTTTATCGAATCGATCACTCGCCTTGCTCCTGCAATTCTCTTCTCCGCCGCAATTCCGCGCCAAGGTGGCAATAATCACATTAACGAACAATGGCAGGATTTCTGGGTATCGCTCTTCCGTAAGCATAGTTATCTGGCCATAGACTTGATACGCAAGCGCGTTTGGCAAAATCAGTCCGTGGACTGGTGGTACGCCCAGAACACAGTGCTGTTTGCCGAAGCCAAATACGTCATGAGCAATCCGACGCTAAAGTCCGAACTCGAGCAAACCAAATTAGACCAGCTCAATGTCGTTCATCCGAGAGGTTATCTCGAAGCCTTGCGCTCGGCTACACCGACCGACCGTGGTGTACGACACTCTATCAACCAGCTCTTGCGTTCGTTGAAAAATGCCTTAAATAGAAGAGCGTCGTTCTATTCGTCCAAACGAGCAGATCCTAAATACCAAGGCGACCAAATGCGATAGTCGCAGGGAAGACAAAAGGCAGCATGGAATCCTTGACGGTTACAGTTCTCATAACGACATACAACTACGGACAATTTGTCGAGCAGTCTATCGACAGTGTTTTCTCTCAACACTACCCGCTCGAAAAAATTCAAATCGTTGTGGTGGACGATGGCTCTACCGACGACACTTCACAGCGCGTCAAAAAATATGGTTCCCGCATCGAGTACTTCGTCAAAGAAAACGGAGGTCAAGCCTCCGCCATAAATTTCGGCCTCGCCAAGGCTCGCGGCGAGATTATCGCTTTGCTTGACGCGGACGATGTATTTGTGCCTTCTAAACTAGCCAGCATCTGCCAGGCATTCAAAGATACCCCGTCCGCCGGAATGGTCTATCACCAGATGCTTGAATGGAACTCCTGTTCAAATGAGAGGCGAGCTCTGCAGACGCCGCTAACCTCTGGTGACATGCGCGCTAATCCGCAAGAGTATCTCACCTACTTTGTTCAACCCGCGTCGTGCACATCGTTTAGGCGAAGTATCATCGATCCCTTACTTATAATTCCTGAGAGAATCCGCATGCTTGCAGACGCATACCTAGTTATCTTGACTCCGTTAATCTCCCCTATCGTTGCCTTACAGGAACCACTGACGGTATACCGAATTCATGGCTCAAATTCGTACTACGCCGACGAAGCAAAAATGTCCCTTGAAGCCAGAACTCTTCGTGGTCTACGAATCCAAATACTTATCGAATCAATGTTCGAATGGCTAGCACGAAATCCATCTCTGGAAGGGCAACTCTACGTCAAATTCTTTAGAGATCGCTGGGAGATTCTGTCTCAGTCATTGAGATTCGAAAACGCCCCACCGGGCCGCTGGCGCTCCTTTATCTTTCTCACCCGTCAAAATCGTGCTTTTAGTTTTTCCCAGTCCTGGAAATTTACTACTCTGAAGTATCTTTCTGCGTGTTCTGCATTGGTGGTTGGATATAGGAAGGCGAGGGTTTACGAAGAAAAATTGCTAATAGCAACCCAACGATTGCTCGGATCACTTCCGCGCCGTACCAAAACTAACGGCGAATAGGCATCCCTTCCTCAACGCAACTCGTTCCCTCCGCCACGCCCTCGGCCTAAAAAAAGACCCTCGCCGCGACCCCGCCCGCCCCCCAAAACACTCCATGGACCAATAAATGTAATATCCGTTGCCGTCGCCCGTCGTCGTTGGATGTTGTTGTGGCCGTCGTCGTTGGCCGTTGTTGTTGGATGTTGTAGTGGCGGGTCTTCAGACCCGTTCTTTTTCTTTTCTTTCTTTTGAATTTGTCCTTTTTTTCCGTTTCTTTCTTTATTCCTCCGTCCTATTCCGTTCCTTTTTTTCCGTCGTTTTTCCTTCGCCTCTCGCCGGTGGAAAGACAAGACCAAGGCAAGGGAACGAACAAAGAGAGAGAGAAGAACAAAGAGAGAGAGAAGAACAAAGAGAGAGAGAAGAACAAAGAGAGAGAGAAGAACAAAGAAAGAGAGAAGAACAAAGAAAGAGAAAAGAACAAAGAAAGAGAAGAACAAAGAACGGGTCTAAAGACCCGCCACTACAACGGCCGTTTCTTCGCCTTCCAGGGAGCGGACCACCGGGTGCCGAGCAGAGCGCGATTCATCCAATCGATGGTTTGAGAGCCGGAAAACGGGAATTCTTGCGGAGTCGGGCAAAGGTTTTTGCGCACCGGATTCCACCATATATAGGTCGCGACTTCTTCGACGGCGTCCGCGGGGCGAAGAATGTGTTCGTAATAACTCATCTCCCAGAGGGGCAAGCCGCGGCGCTTTCGGAATGCGAAGGCCGTACGTTGTTTGAAAAGGCGGACAAATTCGCGGAGATCGGAATCCGCACAAGTGCCCTCCGCTAGAAAGTGGATGTGATCCGGCATGACGCAGTACGCGTGCGCGAGAAACGAATGTTTCGCGGCACATTCGAGGAAGATCTGCACAACATGGAGTGCGAAAGGCGCCGCCGCGAGGTATTGCGTGCGACGGTCGCAGCAGATGGTGATGAAATAGCTTTGGCGGCCGAAATAATTTTTGGCCGAGAGACGCGGATTTTTTCGATGGAGCGTCATCGGAGGCACGAACGATAAGTCGAGCCACGAAAGAAGGAAAGGAAAAAGTAGTGGCGGGTCTTTAGACCCGTTCTTTTTCCTCTCTTTCTTTTGTCTTTTCTTTGGTCTTTCTTTAGCCTTTCCACTTGTCGGGCGTTAAACCGCGAAGCAAAAAGAAGGAGAAACGACACGGGTCTAAAGACCCGCCACTACAAAACCGTCGGTCAAACCCTCCAAATCGCTCGCCGTATCTCCTTTATCTTCTTCCATTTCCAGCTCCCATTTTCCACACCCATTCGAATTAACCATATGCTGTATACACTTTACGGTATACATGCCAACCTTTTCCTGCCATCATTCCCTGTGCTCGTCGCCATTCGACGAAGGATCCAAGTCCCGCGCGACTCTCGAGAGCCGAAGGAGCCCCCTAGAAACCCTAACCACCTTTAGAATGAACACTTATGAAAATAGCCCCGTAACCCCTTTTAGAATGAACACTTGTGGCGCAAAGGACTTAAAGGACCTTTGTTTTCAACACTTACGAAAAAAGGGGAGGTGGGGTGATTATGGTTAACCAGAAACTCCACCGCTTCGGCGCCTCTAACGACTCGGGCCAGCTTCGTGCGAAAATTCCTGCATGCCCAAGACAGTTCTTGTCACCGGCTCGAGCGGCCTTATCGGCTCCGAAGCCGTGGAACACTTTGACCGGCAGGGTCACGCCGTCGTCGGCATTGACAACAACATGCGGCGCGAATTTTTTGGCGCGGCCGGCGACACGCTCTGGAATCTCGCGCGCCTTAAAGCTTCCACGAAAAATTTCACGCACTTTGCTGCGGACATTCGCGACCGCGCCGCGCTCGACGAACTTTTTCGCTCGCGCCGTTTCGATCTCATCGTCCACTGCGCCGCGCAGCCTTCGCACGACAAAGCCCGCGACATCCCGATTCTCGATTTTGAAGTCAACGCCCTCGGTACGATCAATCTCCTCGAAGCCGCGCGCCGGCATTCGCCCGAAGCCGTTTTCGTTTTCCTCAGCACCAACAAAGTTTACGGCGACGCTCCCAACGAAGTTCCTCTCGTGGAGCTTCCCACGCGCTGGGAATACGCGCGCCCCGAGGATGTTCACGGCATCTCGGAAAATTGCCGCATCGACCGCACGCTCCATTCTCTTTTCGGCGCCTCCAAAGCCGCCGCCGATCTGGTGGCGCAGGAATACGGCCGCTACTTCAAAATGAACGTCGGCATTTTCCGCGGCGGTTGCCTCACGGGACCTTCGCACTCCGGCGTGGAGCTTCACGGTTTTCTTTCGTATCTCGTGAAGGCCACTATCAACGGTCTGAAATATTCCGTCTTCGGGTACAAGGGAAAGCAGGTTCGCGACAATATTCACAGCCACGACGTGGTAAGGGCGATCGAAGCCTTCGCCGCGAATCCGCGCCCCGGCGAGGTGTACAACATGGGTGGCGGCCGCGAAAACAGCGTCTCCATGCTCGAAGCCATTTCCAAAATCGAGCAACTGACGGAAAAAAAACTCGATTGGAGTTACGTGGACGAAAATCGCAAAGGCGATCACATCTGCTACATTTCCGATCTGCGAAAATTCCAATCGCATTATCCGAATTGGCAGCTTACAAAGTCGCTCGATGATATTCTGGAGGAGATCGCCGCGGCGGAGTCTTCGCGAGCCGCTGCAAGCCAAAGCTCATCGCACTGAACATGACGCCATCGATCACCATTCTCGCCGTGCCCAAGGCCTTCTCCGGCCACATCGGCGTCATCCAGCGCAACGCGATTTCCAGTTGGAGCCGTCTCGATCCGCGTCCGGACATTCGTCTCTACGGCACCGAGACCGGGATCGCTGAAACCGCAGCGGCACTGGGCGCACGCCACGAAACGGAAATTGCCCGCAACGAATTCGGCACGCCGATGCTGGACGATCTTCTCCGCCGCGCGCGCGTATACGCAAATACCCCGCTCGTCTGCTACGTGAATAGCGACATCATTCTTTTGCAGGAATTTCTGGGCGCCGTCGCAACCATCCACAAACAGTTCCCGGAATTTCTCGCCGTTGCGTACCGCCTCAACGTCGAGCTCGACGAACCGCTCGACTTCGCCCGGCGTGGAGAAGAAAAGCTGCGCGCAGAAATCATGCCGAAGGGCATTCCGGGAAATCCGACCGCTATCGATCTTTTCGTATTTCCTCCGCGTGTTTTCGCAAATGTACCCGCGCTCACGCTGGGCCGCGCGTGGTTCGATCAATGGCTGATCAAGGACGCGCGGGCGCGCGGCGTGCCCGTCGTGGACATCACACGCGTGACGCGCGCGATTCATCAGAATCATGAATATCAGCACATCGCCGGCGGGCAGCAAGGAGCGTATTGGGGCGAAGAGGCGCGCCGCAATCTGGCGATTTATGGCGGAGTGCCGCACACGCACACGCTGCTGGATGTGTCGCACGAGCTTTTCGAAGATGGAACGATACGGCGCGTGCGATTCCGGCGCCAGCGCGCGGCGATGAAGGAATGGTTTTGGAAAACGTGCATCGCGCCAACCGCGGGAATTCGCAGAAGGCTCGGCCTATCTCGCGGTGCGATCAAGAAAGGCCGGCCGGCAAACGCATGAAGAAAGCGCTGATCACCGGAATTACGGGACAGGACGGCTCGTACCTTGCGGAACTTCTGCTCTCGAAAGGATACGAGGTCCACGGCATCATTCGCCGCGCGAGCACATTCAACACGTCGCGCATCGATCACATTTATCAGGACCCGAATCAGCCGAGCGCAAAACTTTTTCTTCATCACGGCGACGTTTCGAGCACCGAGTGGATTCCGAATCTGATTTATTCGCTGGCGCCGGACGAGCTGTACCATCTGGCGGCGCAAAGCCACGTGCGCGTCAGCTTCGATATTCCGGAATACACCGGCGACGTCACCGGACTTGGCACGATCCGCCTGCTCGAAGCGGTGCGGCGGTGCGGCGGCAAAACGCGGTTTTATCAGGCGTCGAGTTCGGAAATGTTCGGCTCGGCGAATCCGCCGCAGAGCGAAGCCACGGAATTTCAACCGCGGAGCCCGTACGCCGCGGCGAAGGTTTACGCGCATTGGATGACGCGAATTTATCGCGAAGGCTACGGGCTTTTCGCCACGAACGGAATTTTGTTCAATCACGAAAGCCCGCGGCGCGGCGAAACGTTCGTTACGCGCAAAATCACGCGCGGCGTGGCCGCCATTCTTGCGGGAAAGCAGGAAGCGCTTTTTCTGGGCAATCTCGAGGCGAAACGAGACTGGGGTTATGCGCCGGAATACGCCGAAGCGATGTGGACGATGCTGCAGCAGGATGCGGCGGACGATTATGTGATTGGCACCGGCGAAGCGCACTCCGTCCGCGAATTCGTGGACGAAGCTTTTGCCTACGCCGGACTCGACTGGAAAAAGTACCTGAAGATTTCCGAGCGGTACAAGCGGCCGCTCGAAGTGGATACGCTGATTGCGGACACGACGAAGGCGCGCGAGAAATTTGGCTGGGCGCCGAAGGTGGGGTTTAAGGATCTGGTGGCGATCATGGTGGACGCGGATATGGAACAGGCGGGGCTGAAGCCGCACGGCAAGGGCCAGGCGATTCTTCGGGAAAAGCTGGCGCACTGGAATCACTGGCAGAATTCGGTAACGCGCGTGATGCAGGCGGCGCAGGGACAAGCGTCGGAGCACTAAGGGCGAAATCGATGGCATTTTGGAAAAATCGGCGAGTCACGGTGACGGGCGGCAACGGTTTTCTCGGGTCGTTCGTTGTCGAGACGCTGCGCGCGGCGGGATGCGCCGATGTGATTGTTCCGCGCAGCCGGGAATACGATCTCCGCGAAAAATCGCATGCGGAAAAACTTTTTCACGAGGCGAAGCCGGACATTTTTATTCATCTGGCGGCGGTGGTCGGAGGAATCGGCGCGAACCGATCGAACCCCGGAAAATTTTTCTACGACAACGCGACGATGGGAATCAATTGCATCGAAGCCGCGCGCGTGGCCGGGATAGAAAAATTTGTGTGTGCCGGAACGATTTGCTCTTATCCGAAATTCACTCCGGTTCCTTTTCGCGAAGACGAACTGTGGAACGGCTACCCGGAAGAGACGAACGCGCCGTACGGCCTTGCCAAGAAAATGCTGCTCGTGCAGCTGCAAGCGTACCGGCAGCAGTACGGCTTGAACGGGATCTACTTGACGCCGGTAAATCTCTACGGGCCGCGCGATAATTTCGATCTGGAAAGTTCGCACGTGATTCCGGCGCTGATTCGCAAATGCGTTGAGGCAAAAGCCGCGCGCGCGGCGGAAATTGTCGCGTGGGGAACGGGCGCCGCAACGCGCGAATTTCTTTATGTGGAAGACGCGGCGCAGGCGATCGTGGCCGCGGCGGAAAAATACGAAAAGGCCGATCCGGTGAATCTCGGATCGGGCGAAGAGATTTCGATCCGCGCTTTGCTTGAACAGATTTCCGAAGCCTGCGAATATCGCGGCGCGATCCGGTGGGACGCAACCAAACCGGACGGCCAGCCGCGCCGCTGCCTGGACACGACACGCGCCGCAAGGGAATTCGGCTGGCGCGCCTCGACGCCGTTTCGCGAGGGTCTTCGCAAGACGATTGCGTGGTATGAAGAGTTCGCCCAAAGCACGTCCACGGCACGAGTATGAAGTGTGGATCCGAGGGGAAAGTTGTCGCGAGCGATCGTCGGCGAAAGGATAGACGGATACAACCGGGAGACAATCGTCGAGCGAGCGATCCCAACTCGTTTTCGTCTTGTGCGGATGGATACTGAACGATGAGCACTTTTTCATTTCCGGCTCAAACTGGAGTAGCCTCGGGAATACGGGTTGGTCTTCGTGACGCGGCCGTCCGCCTCTTTGTCGCGGTGCCCACGTCTCTCCGTGTTTGGCTCTACGAACATTTTCTCCGTCTGGTCCTATGGCTGTTCTTTCATCTTGAGAGGCAGCCGATCGCGGTTGTCTCTGCTGGGCCGTCTGGCAATAGATTCAAGATGTGGCTCTCGTGGCAGTCGCACATCATCTACACCCTCGGTATCTACGAGCCGGGGCTCATTCGATTGCAGCGTGCCATCGTGAAACCGGGCGATTTTTGCATCGATGCCGGCGCGCATCTCGGATACCTGACGCTTTTTCTCTCGCAATTGGTCGGTGATTCCGGTCGCGTGGCTTCCTTCGAACCGGTGCCCGAGAATTTCCGAGTTCTTCAGGAGAACGTTCGCATCAATCATGCAGACAACATCGATTTGCAAAACGTCGCACTGCTGGATTCGGCAGGCCCCATCAAGCTGGCCCGCGTCGCACAGCAAACCCTGAGTTGGAGCACTTCCGCGGTCAATCGCAGTGGAGAACCGCGTCTCGAGGCGGTCGAAAGCCGTGCGATCACACTGGATGAATTCATGGCTGGGGCAAAGCGATCTCCGAAGTTCATAAAGATCGACGTGGAAGGTGCGGAACTTCTTGTACTGCGTGGCGCGGCGCAAACTCTGCAGGCGGCCAAGCCGTTGTTGTTTCTCGAAATCCACAATTGGGGTTCGGCGGCGGCGGAGGAGGTGCTGAGTTATTTGCCGCAACTCGGCTATTACGGCGAAATCATCGGACATCGCGAAGGGGAAGCGTTTTGTCTTGCCGTGCCAATCGCGCGACGCGCGCTACTCAAGGAAATTCGGATGGCCGCTCGCGTGTGATCTTCCAAGCACTGTGATCACCGCCGACCGCGGAGCTTGCAGCAAAAGCGCCACAAGAGACGCTCGTTCGTCGGATGGCGAGCGAGGATACTATATACTGGACGCAGCAATTTCGAGGATATTGCGCGGAGACAATATTGTCGAGTTGGAATCCACGAGGCGCGAGGGGAAAAGTTGGCACGACCCTATGTCAGCGTACTGATCGACACCTACAATCACGAAAAGTTCATCGAACGAGCCATCGTCAGCGCGCTGGAACAGGATTTCCCTACTGAAGAATTCGAAATTTTCGTTGTCGACGACGGGTCTACCGACCGCACCGCCGAACTCGTTAAGAAATTTGCTCCGCGCGTAACGCACATCGCCAAACAAAACGGCGGCCAGGCGTCGGCCTTTAATGCGGGCATCCCGCAGTGTCGCGGTGAAATCGTCGCCTTCCTTGATGGGGACGACTGGTGGAAACCCAACAAACTGTCGACCGTTGCGAAAGCAATGGATTCAGACCCGGCCATCGGCATCGTTGGCAACGGTCTAGTGATCGTCCAGCCCGATGGAACCGAAGAAAACGAGTTCCTGCGCGAGGGCAATCGTTTCTGCGCCAATTCCCCCGCCGGCGCCAAGTCCTTCATCGTGCGCGGCAGTTTTCTCGGCACGAGCAGAATGACAATTCGTTCCCGCGTTTTGGCCGAGATCGGGCCGATCCCAGAGTCGATCGTATTTGAAGCCGACGAATATCTGTTTACACTCGCGGCGGTGCTTCACGACGCTTATATCTTGCCGGACCTTTTGACCTACTATCGTCTGCACGGTTCGAATCTCTATCAAATCACCAACGCGGACGGCGATCGCCTTCGGCGCAAGTGCCGTATTTTGCAAGCGTTGGAAATTGCGTTAGTGGACAGATTTTCGGAGCTTAATGTGAATTCCAAGGCCGCACGCATCATCACGAACAATATCAAAGCGGACGCCGACTCGTTGCGCCTATCCCTGGACGGCGGCTTGCCCTGGGAAACATTCCGGTCGGAATGGCGGCTCTATCAGCAGGTCATCGACGTGGCTTCTCCCGTCCATCGCGCGTTCAAATTTATGACGTTGTTGCCGTCGCTTTTGTTGCCGCCACGCGTCTACTTCCGCCTGAAGCGCGCTTTGGTCGAAAGTCCGTTCTATCGGCGTGCGCGCCGCCACTTGCTTCCAAATCCTTCTCACGGACATGTTCTGCGCGTGACGCAGAACCGGGATTTGGGGCAAAAAGCCAACGCTAATTCCAGGCATTGATGGCGCGATTCCGGAGAGGGAATGAAAATATTGATGACAGCCGGATCGCCCAAGCGCCTTGAGAGCGGGACCTCCGCGGTTTTGTATAACCTGTCCCGCGAACTTACGAGGCTAGGCCATCAGGTGGATCTCGTGTTTCGTGAAGACATTGTCGCCGACGACGAGATGCGCGGACGTTTTCGAGAAACGAAATTTGCGTGGCGGCTCGCGAAGTATATTCGCCGTCATGCGGGTGAATACGACATCGCGAATCTGCACGCGCCGGTGGGCTTCGCGTACGGCGCCTTGCATCGTTTTTTTCCGAAAAGAGGGGATCCGCCCTACGTGGTGTCGCTCCACGCGCTGGAAGAGTGGCGCACTCACACGATGAAGCGTGAAGCCCGCAAGGGCCGCGCTTGGCATTTCAATTGGAAGAACCGAGCGTGGCAGCGGCTTTACAATCAATCACGTTTCGATTGTTCGGTTACGACCTCGGATGCCGCACACTGTTTTTGCCGGGACGTCTGGACGATGCTCCATCTCAAATACGATCTCGATCCGGAGCGCATTCTTTACGTGCAAAGCGGCGTGGACGAGCGCTTTTTCACGGCGCGCGAATACGAGAAACAGAGCCCGCTTCGTCTTCTCTACGCCGGTACCTGGCTTGACCAACGCGGCATTTATTATTTGCGCGACGCCTTGAACCGTCTGCTAACGAGGTTTAGCGATTGGACGATGACCTTTGCTGGAGTTTCCACCGCCGAGGAAACGATACGGAGTTTTTTCGGCGAAGACCTGCAGAAACACTTGCGCGTGATCTTTAGAGTTCCGGCGGAAGATATGCCACTGCTTTACGCACAGCACGATATATTGCTGCTTCCTTCCCTGATGGAGGGGCCCTCTTTTGCCGTCATGGAAGCGATGGCTTCCGGCATGCCGGTGATCACCACGGACGCCTGCGGTATGGTCGATTCCGTCGAGGATGGAGTGGACGGGCTCTTGATTCCGACCGCGAATGCCGATGCAATCGAACATTCGATTTTGCGCCTGGCCCGTTCCGTTGAGCTCCGCGCCTCATTGGGAAAAGCGGCTCGAACCAGAATGAGCAGATTGAGCTGGGCAAACCACGCAAAGAAAGTCCAGGCGCTGTTTCAATTTGTCTGCGACAGACACCAGAAGGCGACAGCCGGAACGTGATCACTCTTGGCATCAATTATTCGCAGATGCACGATTCCTCGGCGTGCATCGTGCGCGATGGGGAACTGCTGTTCGCCGTCGCGGAAGAGCGCCTTTCTCGATTGAAGCACGACGCGCGATTTCCAAAACTTGCGATCCAGGCTTGTCTCGATTTCGCGAAAATCACCGCGGCGCAAGTGGACGAAGTGTGTTTTGGATGGCAAACGGCGGGGCCGGTGTACCGGCACGACTTGAAGCTTTATGCGACGGGCGGCTGGCCGGTGAATTATTTGAATGTTTTGAACTCGTCGCGCCACTTTCTGAGCATGTGGCATCAGGGGGCCGGTGCGGCGCCCTTCCGGCGCGCGTTCGGCGAGACGAAAGCGCGAATGCGGTTTGTGGATCACCATCTCGCGCATGCGCTGAGCGCGTACGCGTATTCGGGATTCGACGATTCGGCGGTGGTGGTGATGGACGGACGCGGCGCGTGGGAAGCGACGTCAATCTGGCACGGACGCAACGGGCGGCTTGACCACGTGCTCACGATCGACTATCCGGATTCGATTGGATTGTTTTACAGCGAATTCACGGCGTATCTCGGCTTCGTGCGAAACTCCGACGAATGGAAGGTGATGGGCCTTGCGCCGTACGGACAGCCGGGCGTGGATCTTGCGAAATTCATCGATGTGGCTTCGACTCCTCCCCGCGTTCATTCGAGGCAACTGGTGACGGGATCGCCTTTCGAAAATATGATTCCATTGCTGGGACCGCCGCGCGAAGCGGAATCGGACATTTCCGACCATCACAAAAATATTGCGTTTGCGGCGCAGGAGGCGTGCGAACACGCGATGATGTCCATCGTGCGGCTCGCGCTGCAAAAGACCGGTTCGCGGAATCTATGTCTTGCGGGCGGCGTGGCGCTGAATTCGAAAGCGAACGGAAAAATCGCGGCGAGCGGGCTCGTGGAACAATTCTTCGTGCAACCGGCTGCGAGCGACGATGGCGTCGCGCTTGGCGCCGCGCTCGCGCCGTGCCTTGATGCGAAGGGCAAACTTCCGGCGAAGGCGATGCGCCATGGGTACTGGGGCCCGTCGTTTGACGACGCGGCGATCGAATCCGCGTTGAACACGTACAAAATCAAGCACACGAAACTTGCCGACCCGGCCGCGGCGGCCGCGGAGCTGCTTTCGCGAGGGAAAATACTCGGCTGGTTTCAGGGACGGATGGAATTCGGGCCGCGCGCGCTTGGCGCTCGTTCGATCCTGGCCGATCCGCGCGATCCGGAAATGAACGCGAAGGTGAACAACGCCGTGAAATTCCGCGAATGGTGGCGGCCGTTCGCGCCTTCTTTCAAGAAAGAAGCCGCGCCGGAATATCTGGAGTCGGCGTACGATTCGCCGTTTATGATCCTTACGGCGCAAGTGCGCGCGGAAAAGCGCGGCGTGATTCCAAGCGTGACGCACGTGGACGGAAGCGCGCGGCCGCAGACGGTGGAGCGAGAGAGCAATCCGCTCTATTACCGCTTGATCGATGAGTTTGGAAAAATTACCGGCGTGCCCGTCGTGATGAACACGAGTTTTAATTTGCGCGGCGAGGCGATTGTACACACGCCGACGGACGCGATTCGAACGTTTTTCTCTTCCGGCATGGACGCGCTCGCGATCGGCAATTTTCTGGTGGAAAAATGACGGCGGCGGCGTCCGCATCGTCCGCGGTCTCGCCAAAAGGGCGCCTTCTCGTTATTCCCCACATCTATGCGGAAGACATTTCCGTTCGAGAAATTGAATTTGCGCGGCGGCTTACGTCGCGGTTTGAGGTGTTCGTTCTCAAGTGGCGCGATGCGCTTCATGTTGACGCCGCTTCGCCTTTCTGGCGCCGCCTCAAACAATTTTCCGTTGCCGCTTCGTCCGCGTTTCGTTCCGCCAAAATCGTTGCGCCGGCCGATGGATTCACTCCGATTGCGCTTCCGGTGTGGCAACCCATTCTTCTTCACCGTGTTCTCGGCGCTGCCCGCGCGATGGCGTTCTGTCAATCGCGGAATCACCGCGTGCTACGAAAGGTTCTGGCGACTTACGGCATCACTCATGTTCTTTACGCTTCTGAGCTGTTCGGCACCGAGCGCTTGCCTGATGTTCGGTCGGCTTTCGACGTCGTCGATTGGTTTCCGGAGCACGAACAGACGGCCGCGCGGATCGATGAAATTCGCGCGAATCTAAGAAACATCGCGTCGAAAATGGATACGGTGTTCGCCGTCAGCGAGCCGCTTTGCGAAAAACTGGCGCGGGAATGTTCCGTCTTTGCGCTTCCGTTGCCCAATGGGGCCGATCTCAGAAAGCTGCGCGGTGTTCCGCGGGAGCAAGTGCGGGCGCTGCGCGCGAAACTCGGCTTGGAAAACAAATTCGTCATCGGCTACATCGGCAATCATGGCCCGTTTACCGGCGTCGATCTCGTCGTGAACGCTTTTTTGGCGGCACGGGAGCGCTTGCCGGACGCCGCGCTTCTCATCGTCGGTCCCGCGCAGCACTGGCAATCGATGCTTGAAGCGAATCGAGCGAACGGCGTGATCGCCACGGGCGGAATATCTCCCGGCGAAATCTCGACGTATTTCAATGCAATCGATGTCGGCGTTCTCGCGCAAGGAATTACCACCGGCACGGACTTCGCGTTTCAAATAAAAGTTGTCGAATACTCGGCGTGCCGCAAGTTCGTCGTATCCACTCCGCTGGAAACCTGGAAGCGGCTTGCGTGGCCAAACGTTCTTCTGGCCGAGCCGAACGCAACCGATTGGGCAAACGCATTCGTGCGGGCGCGGAGCATGAGTTCCGAAGCCGATTGGGATCATTTTGTCGAGCCGTACGATTGGTCTATTCTTTCGAATCGCATCGCGGACGCGCTTCTGGCACCGCCGGCGGCAAAATAGATCATGCGAATCGTCACCGTTTTCGGCACAAGGCCCGAAGCCATCAAGATGGCGCCGATCATTCGCGCCGCGCGCGCCGCGCGGATCGAGATGCATGTCTGCGTAACCGCGCAGCACCGCGGCATGCTCGATCAGATGCTGCGCGTTTTTTCGATTGAGCCCGATCACGATCTCAACCTGATGCAGGAGGATCAGACGCCGGTGCAATTCGCCGCCCGCGTATTGGAAACGCTTCCCGGCGTCCTTCGCGCAATTCGTCCCGATTGGCTTCTCGTGCAGGGAGACACGACGACGGCGTTTGCCGCCACTTTCGTCGCGTTTCAGGAAAAAATACGCGTCGGCCACGTCGAGGCCGGGCTTCGCACCGGAGACAAGCTTCGCCCGTTTCCCGAGGAGATGAACCGCCGCCTGATTTCTCCGCTGGCCGATTTGAATTTCGCGCCTACTGAACGTGCCGCCACGAATCTTCGCGCCGAAGGCGTTCCCGATGCGCGCATCGTGGTGACCGGCAATACCGTCGTGGATGCGCTCGACGGCATCCTTTCGAAGTCCGTGCAATTCGCCGATTCGCGGCTGGCAAATCTTTCCGGCAGAATTCTGCTTGTCACCGCGCATCGGCGCGAGAATTTCGGCGCCCCGCTCGAGCGGATCTGCGCGGCGGTAGTGGCGCTTGCGGAAAAATTTGCCGACGTCACCGCGGTGCTTCCGGTTCATCCGAATCCGACGGTTCGCGCGGCGATCAACGCGCGGCTGCGCGATCGCGAACGAGTGCTGCTCGTCGATCCGCTTTCGTATCCCGAATTTGTTCACCTGATGAAACGCGCCGCGCTCATTCTTTCGGATTCGGGCGGCGTGCAGGAAGAATCGCCCACTGTGCGGACGCCAGTGCTGGTCATGCGCGAAATCACCGAACGGCCGGAAGCGGTCGAATCCGGCTGGGCGCAGCTTGTGGGCACTTCGACGGAAGAGATCGCGTCGCGCGCGTCGGACTGGCTCTCCGGCCGAAAGGCCGCGCCGTCCGCCGCCGCGCCGAATCCGTTTGGCGACGGCCACGCCGCGGAGAAAATCCTCGCGGCGCTAACTTCTTCCGGCGCGTGAGCTACTTCTGCTTCCTCTCCAACGCCTCCACATAAACCCAGTTCCCGCCGCACAGTTTTTCTTCACTACGTCCACCTCGTTGACCGTGGATTGCAATCCGCTTACACTCGGAAAGTATGGAAGTTCCTCTTACCGCAGACCAAGTTTCCCGGCTAGCTGAAGTCGCCGAGGCGAAAGGGCGCACTGTCGATGGACTCGCACAGGATATTCTCGCGCGCTATCTTGAGGACGACGCCCGTTTCATTGAGGCCGTAAATATCGGCGAGGCTCAGCTCGAACGCGGTGAATACTTTACACACGAACAAGTCGGCGAGCGTCTGCAGCGCCTTCTCAAGCCCTGATGGAAGTTCGATGGTCCGAAGAAGCATATCGGGACCTGGAACGCATCTACGCCCGAATCGCGGCGGAAAACCCGTCGGCCGCTCGGGAAGTGGTGCTGGCGGTTTTTGAAGGTTGCGCAAAACTCCGGGAATTTCCCGAACTTGGGCGGAGCAGCAGGATTTCGGGCCGGCGTGAGCTGATCTTTCCGCCGCTTCCGTACATCGTAGTGTACAAACTCAAATCCGAAGCCGTGGAAATCTCCCGCATCTACCACGCCGCACAGGATTGGCCGTGATGGCCACATTTTTCCCCGGACCCGATCTTGCGACTCACTTCATCAATGTATCGAGGATGGATTCTTTTTTCACTTCGGCCAATTTTGTCAGCGGGTCCAGCGCCGCGATGTAACCCGCCACGGCCGCTCCCGCGAGAAATAGAAAAACTTCCAATGAAAGCCAGGGATTGCTCCCCGCGCGCCCCGCGAAGAGCACCAAGCCGCACGTGCTTCCGAACACCAGTTGCGCGGCGAAAGCGATCAGAACCGCCATGCCGGATTGCCGGTTCCCTTGCATCTTTCCGAATTCCATTTTTTTCGGAAAGGTGAGCGACGACCAATTCGCAATCGTCAATTGTCCCGCGACGGCGAAAATCAGCGCGCCGATCGTTGCCAGAAAAACGGGAAGTGGCGGCAATCCCACGCGCCATTTCAGGAGCGCGATGCATACGGTGATTTCGGCCGTCATGATAAAAACGGTCAGAAAATTCTTCGCGAGCAAGATGTCGCGAAACGGCACCGGCAACATGAAGTAGGTCTGCATGCCGCGGCCTTCATAGGCAAAACAGTTGAAGGACGGCGCCATCAACATCAGCGTCACGTATGCCATCATTGCCGGAAAAAAAAGATCGGGCGAAAAGGCGTGTTTGACGCTGGTGGGATGTGGCCCGCTGAAATAAATGGTGAAGAGAAACACGAGCATGGGCGGAAACAAAAGCGCCGTGGCCATGAATCCGTTCCGGAATAGATAGCGAAATTCCTTTCGAATAACCGCCGCGACCGTTGCCGGCAACAAGCCAAGCTCCGGCCCGGCAGTCCCTCGAATCGCAGCCGCGGATTTCGCCGCGCCGCGCGCCGGCGCCAGCGTTTCGCTCAGCTCTTCGCCCTGGAATTGCGCTCGATAGCGAAAGAAAAGCAGTCCGCCCAGAAGCAACGAATAAGCCGCCAAACCCGCGCCGGCCGCGCCCGCTTCGGCCAAGTCGCCGTTGGCAAAGCGCGCGATCATTTCGCCTGCAAGCGACGCGGGAAGCGGCCGTGCATAGCGCACGATTCGTTCCACGTTGGGCTTCGTGGATTTTTGATATTTCTGAATGGCGGGGCCGATGAACTGCACGCCGACCATCGACAAGACGAAAAGCGCGAGGAAAAATTCGCGCGCCTTTCGTTTGGACAAAATCTTTTCCACCCAGGATCCGATCAGCCGCTCGAACGTGACGTTCACCGCGACAAACAACGCGGCGGCAAAAAGCATCGCCGGCGCAAGAGAAATCCTCGTCATTGCCGTCGCGACGATCATGGCGATCAGCCAAAGAATGGACGCGAGGGCGGCGGAATCCGCCAGGCCGTACGCAATGCCCAGAAAATAAAACGTGGAAAAGTTCAAAGGAAAACGGAGCAACGAGCGAAACGAAAAGGTGGGCGAAAATCCCGCCACAAAAATCGGCAGAACCTGCCACCACAAGAAAATGCCCCAAAACAGGAGCGCAAACCGCGCTTCATGACGACTATCGAGAAACGAAACCGTGGCGAAAAAAATGGCAACCGCCAGGCCCAACACAAAAACAATTCCGACGATCGACGAAATCGCGACGCCAATCACGTCCCACACGCGGTTCTTGTTCTTCACGTTGTTGCGCAGGATCCGCCAGCGCAATCCGGCCACGAGCCAGACTTGCTCGAACAAACCGGGCGAGCGCGCTACATCAGCCACGAGAGTTCCTCCACATTTGGCCGCTCGGCGCCGCCCCGGCCCACGATCGAAAGAAAAATCTCCTCGAGCGTCGTCGTTCTGCCTTCGGCGCCGCGCACGCCCGCGCGCAGCTCTTCAAGCGATCCCTGCGCGACGAGTTTGCCTCGGTCGATGATGGCCACGTGGCTGCAGAGGCGTTCGACAATTTCCAGTACGTGCGAGGTCAGAAAAATCGTGACGCCGCGTTCGGTCATTCTTCCCAGCAGCGCTTTCAAGGCGCCCGCGGCCAGGGCGTCCACGCCTTCGAACGGCTCGTCGAGAAACAGGATGCGCGGGCCGTGTATGACGGCCGCGGCAAGCGCCAATTTCTTTTGCATGCCGTGAGAATAATCCGCGATCATCGTTTTTGGCCGGTCGGCAAGCTGCATAAATTCGAGCAACTCTTCGCTGCGTTGCCGGGTGGTCGCTTTATCCAGTCCGTACATCCTGCCCACAAACGTTAGATATTCCGCGCCGGTCAGGCGTTCAAAAAGGCCCATGCCTTCCGGTACGACGCCAATCTGGCGTTTCATTTCGATGGGATGGCGCGAAAAATCGATTCCGAGCAATTGCATTCGGCCCGCCGTCGGCGTGAGCAACCCGGTCAGCATTTTAATTGTGGTGGATTTTCCGGCTCCGTTCGGTCCCAGAAAGCCAAAAAATTGCCCGGCGGAGACGCGCAAATCTACGTTGTCCACGGCAGTGAGTTCGCCGAATTTACGAGTGAGTCGTTCGGTCAGAATCGCGGCATCGGACATGGAGGCTCCCGGCGGAGTTTGTGTGAGGAAAACTCCAGCACGTCTCGCTTGCACTCATGCGCCGCCGCCCATACCAATTGCGCAAACGAGCGGCGCGAAAAAACTTCAGGAAGTCTTTTGCGGCGCGCTGGTGCCGGTCAATTGCGCCTCGCGTGGCGGCAGCGAAGCCAGGACGGCGGGCAATTCAACGCGGAACACCGCGCCGCCTTCCTGCCGGTTGTAACAAAGAATGCGCCCGGCATGTTCCTGAATGATGCCGAAACAGATGCTCAAACCGAGGCCGGTGCCCTTGCCGACGGGTTTGGTCGTATAAAACGGATCGAACACGCGATGCGGTTCCTTTATGCCGGGTCCGGTGTCGCTGAACAGGACGACGGCCCAGGCGCGGTCGCGCGTGGTTTTCACCGTCAGAGTGCCGCCGCCGTGAGCCGATTCCATGGCGTCAATCGCGTTGTTGATGATGTTGAAGAAAACCTGCAGCAGTTGATTCCCGTCGCCACGCACGCCGGGGAGCACGGATTCGAGTTGCAATTCCACTTTCGTCGTGCCGCTGCGCAAATCCAGCGCGCGGAGTTGCACGGCGTTGCTCACCACGGTGTTCAAGTCCAGCAGCGTGCGTTCCGCGGGAACCTGGCGCGCGAAACTGAGCAGATTTTGCACCAGCGTCCTGGTTCGCCGCGCTTGATCGCGGATTTTCGTGGCAACGGTCCGGCTCTTTTCCGGAATGGTTTGATCGTCGGCAAGCAGATCGGAATAGCCGAGAATCGCCGTCAAGGGATTGTTGATTTCGTGCGCCGCGCCGGCCGCAAGCTGGCCGAGCGAAATCAGCTTTTCCGATTGCACGAGTTGCGTCTGCAGCCGTTGCAGGTTTTCGATTGATAGTTGGGATTGCGCGAGCAGGCGCAAGCGTTCTTTGTCCGCCAGATGCTGCCGCATAAAAACCAGGAAGACGAGTGGGGCGGACGCAATGACCGTTGCGTACAAGCGAAAATCGCGCACCGCAAGCGAATCGGACGAATACTTCAGCGTGTAGAAGGCGAAAATCGGCAAAGAAAGCACGGCGGCCATGGCGAGCTTCGTCGCCCACGTCGTCTGATTTTCCGGTTCTTCCTCGCCGGCGTTCGCGCTCTCGACGGGCGCCTCGAGCGCGCTCTGTCGCATGTGCGCAATGTATCCCGCCGTGCCGTACCACAGAAAGGAGCCGAGCATGGGCAGGTCGAACCAGGATCCCGTCTTGTACGTCTTGAGGTTGATGCCAACGTTGATAAAAAGCGAGGCCGTCATCTGCAATGCCGCTCCGCCAAACAGGCCGGCGTAAACCAGCCGCCAGGCGCCGCGCGTTCGCAACCACAGAAAACCGAGACCGACGACGATTACGGTGTTCTGGATATTCGTAACGATCTCGTAGCCGAAATTGTATTGCGCGACCGATGGCGACGCATAAAGCCACGGCATGACGACGTAAACGTACAAGAACATCCACCACGTCAGAAGCAATACGAAATCCAGATAGCCGAAGCGCAGGCGGAGTTCGCTGCGCGTTCGATGCGGCCGCAGCGCAAGCGCCGCCATCATGGGAATGCCACGCAAGAAAAACGTCACGTCGCCCGGGTAAAGGTCGGGCATTTCCTGGTGAAGATAAACTTCATAGTACGTCCACTGGAATTGGCCGATCATCCACAGCGTGCAGCCCATGGCGAAGAGCATCCAAAAAACGTTGCGGCGCCAGTGCGGCGTTCCCGCGTTCATCAGCAGGCCGGCGTTGGCGAGAAGAGGTACGAGGCATTGCGCGACGTCGCCGAAAGTGATGAGCGACTGTTTATCATGAAGCACGAAGGGCGCCAGCGCGTAGCTGCCGAGAACCAAGACCCAAATTGCCGCAATCCACGAAATAGTCCGAGTAGAGAGCATCTGTCCGTCCTCTCTATCATAGGCGCTTGCGCCGCGCCCGGGCGGGCGGAAAAATCCAGCTTGGCGAAAGGATTACTGAAAGCGCCGAAGATCGAGAACGCGAGGGGTTCGTGCCGAGTGCGGGCTTGGCGATGGCGGTCCGCACCAAATCCGTTTGGCCCAAAATGTAACCTACGTCTCCGGAACGTTCTGTTAAGGATGTCTTCGGACCGTACACAGTTCGAATGGCGGAGGAGGAGGGATTCGAACCCCCGAGACCCTTTCGAGTCTAACGGTTTTCAAGACCGCCGGTTTCAACCGCTCACCCACTCCTCCGTTTTTAATTCTAACGTATTCTGTGAGTTAGCGGCCAATTTGCCACACGCGCGCCCGCACACGCTGAATTTTGGCGCAAGCCCTGCCATCCGAGCGCGGCGTTAAACCGCGGTGGACACCATCATCCACAAAATTCCGCAGCCGTCGCCGTTACAGCGAAACTCCTCGCTTCCACGGTATGAAGTCGTCCTGCGCCAGCGTTTCGGCCTTGGTGGCTGCGGCGCCGCTCGCGATTTCGATAACGCGCTCGAGAATCTCTTCGCCAACTTGTTCGACTGTCGCCAGGCCGCGAATCACCGTGCCGGCGTCGAAATCAATGATGTCGCTCATGCGCTCGGCAAGTTCCGTGTTCGTGGAGATTTTTACCACCGGCGCGATCGGATTGCCGGTCGGTGTGCCAAGTCCGGTCGTAAAGAGCACAATGTTGGCGCCCGCGCCCACTTGCGCCGTAACGCATTCGACGTCGTTGCCCGGCGTGCATTGCAAATGCAAACCGGGTTTCGAAACGTATTCCGGGTAGTCAAGCACCGCCGTCACCGGCGAAGAGCCGCCTTTTCTTGCCGCCCCCGCCGATTTCATCGCGTCGGTCAGCAGGCCGTCCTTGATATTTCCCGGCGACGGATTCATTTCAAATCCCGAACGAACGGCTTTCGCGCGCGCCGCGTAATCGTCCATCAGCCGGCTGAAGCGTTCGGCAACTTCGTCCGAGACGCAGCGGTCCACGAGGTTTTGCTCCACGCCGCAAAGCTCCGGAAATTCGGAAAGGATCGTGCGGCCGCCGAGCGTATTCACGATATCGGCCAGGTGGCCGATCGCGGGATTCGCCGAAATTCCCGAAAAGCCGTCCGAGCCGCCGCATTTGAGGCCCACGGTAAGCGACGAAAGTGGCGCGGGAGCACGCGCCAATTTATTCGCTTCAACAAGGCCCAGGAAGGTTTGGCGAATGCAATCGGAGACGAGTGCCGCCTCGGAAAGGCTCTTCTGCTGTTCGAAAAAGAAAACCGGCTTCTTCAGACTCGGATTTCGCACTCGCAGTTGCTCTTGCAGAATCGCAATCTGCGCATTCTGGCAACCGAGGCTGAGCACGGTGGCGCCGGCGACGTTTGGATGATGGATGTATCCGGCCAGCAGCCCGCACAAATTGCTGGAATCTTCGCGCGTGCCGCCGCAACCGCCTTCGTGCGTCAGAAATTTTATTCCGTCCACGTTCGGAAAAAGGCGCGAAGGGTGTGAACCGCGCGCGGTTTCCTCGAACCGAGCAGCGGCAATGCGCCCGAGTTGCCCGGCGCGGTAGAGGCCGGCCAGCTCGCGAACAAATTGTTGATAGCCCTGCGGGCGCGCAAAACCCAGTTCTTCCTCGAGCGCGCGTTGCAGTATCTCTATATTCCGGTTTTCGCAAAAAACAAGCGGAAGCACGATCCAATAATTGCGCGTCCCAATCTGACCGTCGGGCCGGTGATAGCCGAGGAATGTCCGCGTTCGCCAGCCGGAAACGTCCGGCGCCGTCCACTTGGCGGATTCGCGGCGGCGCCCGTAGGGAGACGCATCGTGCCGGATATTTTTTGTGGAAAGTAGCTGCCCGCGCGGAATTTTCTGCGAGGCTTTGCCCACCCGCACGCCGTACAGGATGATCTCGTCGCCCGCTTCAAAATCGATCGCAGCGAATTTGTGTTTTGCGGGAATGTTACAGGCAACGGTGTAATCGTTTCCTTCGCACGCGACGCACTCTCTGGCTTGCAATGCAACGAGTGCGACGATCGCGTTGTCGCGCGCGTCAAGTTTCAAAACCCTGCGCTGCGCCTGCTGGCTGGACTTTTCCATGTTCACGAATTGCCTCGGCGGCACAGGCACGCCGCCCGTGCAAACAAAAACAGCCGAATCAGCGCGGCGTCCACGTGGGATTGCGGGTGAAAAGCCCGTGCACAAATCCCATTTCGTACACGATTGCGAGGCCGAACACCACGCTCACCACGCCGCTCGCCGTCGCAAGCAACCGGTTCATCCTCGCAAAGCGGCGCTCGGAAAACGTAAACGGCACCGCGATCGCCGCCGTAATCAACATCATGCCGCCAACGGTTCCAAGGCCAAATACCAGCAAGTAGGCCATCGCCAGCGCCGGCGTTCGAATCGTCGTCAAGACGAGCAGCGCGATTGCGGCCGAGCCCGCCAGTCCGTGAACCACGCCCACCGCCAGCGGCCGGAACATTTGGTACAGGCTGATTCGGCCGAAAATGCGATCCATCCAGCCGAGCGAAGGCGCAATTTCCGCGTCGCGAATTTGTACGCCGTTTGGTTCAGAACGAAAGCCCGGCCCGTGGGAATGTGTGTGCGGGTGGCCGTCTCCAAAATTTTGCGTAACCCAGCGCATCACGCCGGAAAGATTCAGTATGCCGAGCAGAATCAGCATCACGCCGACGGAGAGTTCCATCGTCAAGCCGAGGCGCGGCGGGATCACCACGCCAAATAGAATAATAAGCGAGCCAACGGCAAAAATCGTGATCGTATGGCCGAGGCCCCACAGGATTCCGATCAGCGCGGAGCTGCGAATCGTGCGTTCCCGGCTGACGATCGTGGTCACGGCCACAACGTGGTCCGCATCCGTGGCGTGCCGCATGCCCAGAAAAAATCCCAGCGCGATAATGGAGAGAAAAGGAACCATGCTCCGGGGTATTGTAAACCAGGAAACAGGCGGATTTGGCGGCGCTCGTCGCGAATCTTTTTGCGTACTCGAGCATCCAATTTAAGCGGCGGCGCGTATCTTTATTAGGATTGAGGGAACCGCCCCCCTGCCGGCAGAACCGGCCCTGAGGACGAAATCATGCTGATTCGGCGAAAGCCAGAACTGACGTATGCGGATGTGACGCCCAAAGACGTGTATTCGAACCGGCGAAAATTCCTGCGCGACCTGGGCATCGCCAGCGCGGCCACGGCGCTTGCCGGCGAAGGAATCTTGTCTCTCGCCTCGCCCAGCCTCACCGCGTATGCCACATCGAAACTCAATTTCGTGAAGGGTCCCTTCAGCACCGATGAAAAAGTCACACCCATCAACGACGTCACGCATTACAACAATTATTATGAGTTCGGCACCGACAAGGCCGATCCCGCGAAGTACGCGCAGAACTTCAAGACGACGCCCTGGACCGTCTCCGTCGAGGGCGAAGTAAAAACCGCCCGAAAATTTTCCATGGACGAAATTCTGAAATTGGCGCCGCTCGAAGAACGCATTTACCGGCATCGCTGCGTGGAGCGCTGGTCGATCGTTGTGCCCTGGATCGGCTATTCGCTCGCCGCGATCCTGAAGCAAGCGGAGCCGACGGCAAAAGCGAAGTATGTCGCGTTCGAAAGCTTTTACGACGCCGGCCAAATGCCGCAATCGAAATATACCGGGCTGGATTATCCGTACGTGGAAGGTTTGCGGATGGATGAAGCGATGCATCCGCTCACGCTGCTTTGCGTCGGAATGTACGGCGAAACGCTGCCCAATCAGGACGGCGCGCCGGTGCGGATTGTCGTGCCGTGGAAGTACGGCTACAAAAGCATCAAGTCGATCGTGAAAATCAAGCTGCAGGAAAAAGAGCCGCCGACCACCTGGAACACCGCCGCTTCGAACGAGTACGGCTTTTATTCCAACGTGAATCCGGCTGTGGACCATCCGCGCTGGAGCCAGTCGACCGAACACCGCCTCGGCGAACTTTTCAGCCGCAAGACGCTTCCCTTTAACGGCTATGGCGACCAGGTCGCTTCGCTTTACAACGGGATGGACTTGAAGAAGTTCCACTGAGGCGGCGGCGCTTGTGCGAAAACTGCTGACCAGCAAATGGACAAAAGTCGCGGTGTTCCTCGCCTCGTCGCTTCCCTTTGCGCTGTTGTGCTGGGGATTATTCCGCGGCGACCTTGGCATCAATCCCGTGGAAACGCTGCAGCACACCACCGGCGATTGGACGCTGCGATTTTTGGTGTTCACGCTGGCGGTCACGCCGCTGCGAAAAACCTTCAAGCTGCCGGAATTGATTCGTTACCGGCGCATGCTCGGGCTCTTCGCATTTTTTTACGTGGTGCTGCATTTCATCACGTACCTCGGGCCGGATCAGAGCTTCAATTTATCCGGGATGTGGGACGACGTGGCGAAACGAAAATTCGTCACCGTGGGCTTTGCAGCGTTTGTTTTGCTGATTCCGCTGGCGGCAACTTCCACCGCGGGCATGATCCGGCGGCTCGGCGGAAAACGCTGGCAGGCGCTGCACCGATTGGTTTACGCGTCGGCGATTCTGGGAGTCGTCCATTATTACTGGCTGGTAAAATCAGATGTCCGTAAGCCACTGTTTTACGGCGCGCTCGTTGCCGTTCTGCTGCTGTGGCGCGTGTGGGACGGCTATTTTCGCGGCAAAGGCGCCGCGCCGGCCCCGGTGAAAACCGGGATTTCGGCGGCAACTTAGTGTGTGACGCCCGTCGCCGAAGAATCGTCGAACTCGACGCCCCAGAAATGCGGCGATGGCGTAAGAAATTCAATTCCGACGCGCTGGCCGCGGTCGCTCGGCTCGCCTATAAAGACCACGCGGCATTCCTGTTCTTCCTGCGTCACCGGATTTTCCAGCACCAGCATTTCGCCGTCGTCGATTTCATGCTTGAGCAGCAGCAAGCCGCCGTGCGAGTTGACGACCACGGTTTCGCACGCTTCGCGGAATTTCTTGCCGTTGTGGTCCTTGCCCGAGGCCTTCACCGGCAGGCGGCGAAAAACGCGGGTGCTGCGGCGCGGCGAGGTAAAGGTGGCTTCGACCATGCCTCCATTCTCGGAGGGCCGCCAGTCGGCGTCAATCGAGAGGCATATTGGATGTATCGGATTCGCAACGGTGCGGCGGTTTTTTCGGCCGCCTGCCTTGTGCCGCTCCTTTCTCCGTTCTATGATGAGAATCGCAGCGGCGGAAATCTTCTCCGGCTCGCCTTACATTTCCCTTCGCCGCAACATTCGTAAGACAAATTGCGTATAACACTCGGAAAGGGTTTACTCGTTCCCGCTATGAACCTTGCTGAATTTATCGATCGCCGCCAGGAACGGCATCTGACGGAACTGAAGGAATTTTTGCGCATTCCGAGCGTGAGCGCGAAGAGCGAGCACAAGCCCGATATTGAACGCGCCGCAAAATGGGTGGCGGACAATCTGCGGGCGGCCGGATTCAAATCGATCGAAATCGTTCCGACGGCGATGCACCCGCTCGTCTACGCGGAATCGCTCGAAGCGCCCGGCAAGCCGACGGTACTTTTTTACGGCCACTACGACGTGCAGCCGGCCGAGCCGCTGGAGCTGTGGACGACGCCGGCGTTCGACCCGACGGTGCGAAATGGAAACCTGTTCGGGCGCGGCACGGCGGACGACAAGGGGCAAGTGCACATTCATTTGAAAGCGCTCGAAGCGCTTCACGAACGGCACGGAAAATTTCCCGTCAATGTGAAGGTGCTGATCGAAGGGGAAGAAGAAGTCGGCAGCGTGAGCCTGTGGAATTTTGTGCAGCAAAACAAAGAGAAGCTCACGGCCGATGCGTTGCTCGTGTCCGACACGTCGATGCTCGGCAAAGGCGTGCCGTCGATTACCTACGGCTTGCGCGGATTGAACTACTACCAGATTGAATTGACGGGGCCGGAGCGCGACCTTCATTCCGGCGTATACGGCGGCGCCGTGCCGAATCCGCTCACGATTCTGACCGAGCTGTTTGCGAAACTGCACGACAAGAATTTTCACGTGACGGTGCCGGGCTTTTACGACAAAGTGGCGAAACTCTCGACGACCGAGCGCAAAGCGCTGAACGCTCTGCCGTGGAACAAAAAAGCCTTCGAGGCCGCGGTGGGCGCGCCGGGCTATTGCGGCGAAAAGGGATTCACGATTGTGGAGCAGCTTTGGACGCGGCCGACGCTCGAGCTGAACGGAATCTGGGGCGGGTACACGGGCGAAGGCGCGAAGACGGTGATCCCCTCGAAAGCGTACGCGAAATTCTCCACGCGGCTTGTGCCGCACCAGGATCCGAAGAAAATCGCCGCGCAAGTGGAAAAATACATTCGCAAACTGCTGCCGAAAACCGTGAAGTGCAAATTTGAAGTGTTGAGCACGGGTAAGCCGTGGGCCGCGCCGTATCAAGCGCCGATTTTCAAAAAGGCACAAGCGGCGCTCGAAAAAGGTTTTGGAAAAAAGGCCGTCTTCATCCGCGAAGGCGGATCGATTCCGTTTGTCACGCAGATGCACGACACCTTCAACGTGCCCTGCGTGCTGATCGGCTTCGGCTTGCCCGACGAAAACGCGCATGCGCCCGACGAACACATTTACCTGGAAAATTATTTCAGCGGGATCAAAGCGATCGCGCACTTTTACGAAGACCTGGCCAGCCTGTAAGCCTCCCGCAACACAGAAGGCAAACGCCGCACTGGCGCAACGCGGCGCGGCTTTTGCTTGGCCTCAGGCTTTCGCGTCCGCGGCCGGACCATGGCGCGAAACGGTGGCCAGGCCCGTCCAACTATAGCCGCGGTGCGAGCGCAGCTGGACGTCGCAAAAACCGGAAGCCAGCCACGGTTTTACCTGATCCGCGGAAAGGTAGTGGGCCACCGGCGTCACCAATTGATCGAAAACGTTCGCGTGAATCTCGTCGAACGGGTAGGTGTATTGTGCGGCGAAATAATCGCCGTAAGGGAGTTTGGCCGGCCCCTTGCCGCCGGGACCCGGGCAGTAGAATAGTTTTATGACCGCCCACAATCCGAGCGCCGGCGGAATGCAAGCCACGCGCAAAAGCGGCGCGGGAAGTTTTGACGTGAGCGCTTTGCGCACCGGGTCCACGTAACGCGTAATCCATTCGTTGCCTTCCTGGCCGTAGACCCAGAAAGCCACGCGGCCCCCTTCGCGCACGCGAGAAGCGAGGCTGGCGAATCCGGCGGCGGGATCCGGCAGGTGGTGCAAAACGCCGACGGAAAAAGCCAGGTCAAACATCGGACGCACCGGCGGATTGAGCAAATCGCCAATCACAATGTGCGCGTTCGCGAATTTACGCGTGTGCGCGAAGGCCACAAACGCGCTTTCGCCAAGATCGACCGAGACGATGGCTTTCGCGCCGATTTCCGCGACGATGGCGGTGTGGCGGCCTTTGCCGCATCCGCCCTCGAAGATCAACTGGCCGGCGAAATGTTTCGGTTCGAGCGGCGCGACCCAATCGAAAAATTCCCGCTGGTAGTAGTCTCGAAGTTCGCTCCAGCGGGTCCACTCCTCGGCGAAGCGCGCGGCGGTTTCCAATTTAATGCGGGAAAGATTCGCGGGCAGAAGAATGGGCACGCCGTTGTGAATTGCGAACCGGGAAGTGCAGGCCGCGCACTGCAGTTCTCCGGTCATCACGTGACCGTCCGATTCGGGGTTCGGGGCGGAGCCGGCAAACGCCAGGACGCCGCCGCAATGGGGACACGTCAAAAAAGGAAGAACTTCGAGTCTCATTAGTTTGCGAAATTCAATGATACACGAAGCTTGCAAAGGGCGCGGTGAGCGGGCGCTTATTCGCCGTTTTCTCGTTTTCTCGTTTTCTGTTCCCCACAATCGTGGAGCGGCCACCCGCCATAGTTAATGTTTGGGCACCTCGTCTTATCGTACCTATGGATTCTGAATTTATGGTATTGTAGTACTAATACTGAACAGTTACAACCAGGAGCGAGCGCCCACCTCGAACCGCGCATCTCGAACGCGGAAGATTGCGCTTTGCCTAAGGAGAAAGCAGCAAATGAACGCCCAGCGGGCTTTTTGTCTATTCGTTTTGAATCTTGCTTTTCTAAGTCTCTGGCCTCTCTACGCGGAAGCGCAGAAAACGTGCCCGGCTGAGCCAGTATTCACAAGTGTTTCCAAGCCAACGCTGAAGAAAATTACCGCCGGAACGGATGTTGTAGTTGCCGGATCCGTGCAAAAGGGCGACGCAGGCACCGTTCAACTCTGCGTGGACGGCGTCGCGCAGGGAAATCCGGAAAAAGTGCGAGACGATGGAACATTCAAGATCGTGGCTGATGCCCTCAAAAAAGGACAGAAAGTGACGGTGCAGTTTACGTCGTCGAAGTCGAGAGAGGAAGTCGGCCCAGCGAGCGAGGCTGTAACGGTTGAGGCAGACGAGTCTCAATGCCCTCTTGCAGCTAGTTCGGACTCCAAATTCCAATTAACGGTTGACGAGATCACGGCCGGAACGAATGTGGTTGTCACAGGCCGGGTAAAAAGCGACCAATCGGGTACCGTTCGACTCTGTGTAGACGGAGCAGCGCAGGGCCCGGTTGAGCCGGTGCGGGACGATGGAACATTCAAAATCCTGATCGATACGCTCGACGCGGGGCAAAAGGTGATCGCGCAGTTTACGGCAGATAGCGGAACCGGCGTCGCGAGCAAGGCCGTAATAGTGGGAGGACAGAAGACGGTACAGTCCTCGTTGTACACATTGGGATTGGTTGGTATTAACGCCACAGGATCGAGCGCGTCAGGGCCTAGTCAACAATATTTCGCGTCGTTCAACTTAGCCGCTCCGCTTAGTTTTCTTGGCAGCAGCTGGTGTAGAGATCACAAAGAAGATTCGGATAAGTCTGGGCACGACCCGGCTCATCCACTATCGAGAAAGTGCTGGATTTTTCTCGATCCGCGGATCGCAAGCGTACCGGCGGCGGCGAATACAAACCTCAGTTCACTATCCTCGCCCACGTCGCTTGCAAGCGGAGTTTCCGGGCAGAACATCGGGCAGATCACGCAAAGCTTCGAAATTCAGGCGGGCATCGAGTACGACTTTAAAGCGCCCTGGCATGGAACACAGTTTGGTTGGAAAGAAAACTGGGCAAGAACAACCGCGGGCATAATTCTGGGCGGCGGCAGCGTGACTCCGTTTAGCCCCACGGGAACCGCGCAGGAATTCGGGCTAAACGCGAACCTCGCACAGCAATTCGCCCAGATGCCCCAGTTGGAAACGCAGTTTCCGCAGCTTGCGGCGGCTTTGTGCAGCTACGGCCTGACGTCTTCGGCCAGTTTCACCTGCCCGGCCACGCCGAGTACGAAACCTACGAGCGTGGCGTTTCTTTTTCCGAATCGTTCGCGGTTCTATCGCAACTATTTTGTGGGTCTCAGAGTAAAGACGTTTTATCTAACCGGAGACTGTGCGGACTCGGAATCGACATCGGGTTGTAAGCCCGAAAACGTATACCCGGGGACCTTCGACGTGCGATGGGGACAAGACGAAACCGTGACGGCAGGACATCTAAACGGTTATGTGTTGACTATTTCTGGGACGTATCCGGTGCCGGGGACAGCCGGGACTGTCCGAATCTTCGGGTCCTCGTATTCACATCTCCAAAAAAATCGCAACACACCGGCCTTGGTGTTACTGCCGGGTTCGAAATTTGTGGCGTTAGATGATCCGACCGTCGTCATCCAGGCTGTCCAGCCTACGGACCAAGACTATTTTCGACTCGGTATAGGCGTGGACCTCATACCACTGCTGGCCAAATTGAAGCAGCCGGCCGGCACAAACTCAAAATAGCGCGCCTTTTTCCGGCGTTCGCTGGCGGCTAATGTCTAGCTCCATTGTCTTGGCTTTGAAGGGGACTTGGCGTTTCTGGAGTTCCGTCGCTGCGCCGGTTACAACGGTGAAAGGTTAGGCTGCCGAAAAAGGCCACCATTACGCCGCGAGAGTATGCGAAATTAACCTCGTTCGAGGCGGAATAAAAAGCAGCCGGCTTCGGTGCTGCGGACGTGGATGTATTTCACTTCGGCGTTTGCGAACAATTCCTGCGCGATTTGTTCTTCTTGCGAGTTCGAGGCGCGCACTTCCGCAAGCAGCTTGCGGTCGGCGCCGAATGCTTCGAGCGTCAACAATCGCCCGCGATAGGTTGCGGGGATTCCGTTTTGGGTTTCGCGCGACCCGTAGCGCGCGCACGTTTCGGCGTGAATGTAGACGGGGCCCGGCGAGGCCGGAACGCTTTCTCCATTTGGCAGTGCGTGAAACGCGTCCATCGTGAAGAGAATCAGCTCTTCTTCGTTCAGACGAACCAATTCGAGACAGTGGCGGCACGGCGCGCGGCCGGCGGCGACTTCTCGGTGTGCCGGAAAGCCGTATGTGGGCGACTTCATCGTGGCGCGAACGGAATCGGCCACTTCGGTGGGAATGGCAACGGCGCGAAAAGCATTCATCAAACACCTCGCGGAAAATGTGTAGCGTGCAAGGCGATTCTGGCAAATGCGGACGGGTGCGATCTATCCGGCTTGGCGCGCCAAACTTTTTTTCGAAGGCGGAGGAAAGCGGCAAGCAGAATCCAGGTTAGAAGATTGCGCCATAACAACCCCGGAAATGGGTTTAGATTCGGCCGTTGCGAGCGGGTGGCGGCGAAATGCCGGAAATTTGGCCGCGCGCACCGCAAAAATCGCTGTTTTTGGCCGGAAAATCCACAGTCCGGCAAAAAAACTCTTCATTTTTGCCCAATTTTCGCGCATTTTAACTTGCGTTCCCATACTGAGTTGGCTATATTCCGGAGCGGCCCGAGTTTTTCCCTTCAAAAATGGGTAGTTGGAGAAATTCCGCGGCTGGTCCCGGCGGCGCCGGGATGGAAAGAAAATCGAGGAGGATAGGCAAACTAGATGGCAGCTAAGCCACTGAGCAAGACGAAGATCGTTTCGCACATCGCGGAGAAACTCAGCACTCCCAAAAAGCAAGCGGCTCTTTTTTTTGAAGAACTGCACAAGCTGGCGGTGAAGGAAGCCAAGGGCGGTGCAGGCAAGTTCGTCATCCCGGGCATCGGCCGCATCGTGAAGGCGCACCGCAAGGCGCGCATCGGCCGCAATCCGCAGACCGGCGAGCAGATCAAGATCAAGGCCAAGACGGTGGTACGCCTGCGTCCAGCAAAGGCGTTGAAGGATGCGATCCTGAAGTAGTTTTTTTCGTGGAATTTATGGGCCCCCGCGGCCGGGTTCTTCCGGCGAGCGGGGGCTTTTCTCTTTACCGGCGGTTTTTCACGCGCTTACGTGTCGTTACAAACCGCGAAGTTTCGGCGCGGCCGTTTTCGCAACTTCGCCAAGCAAATCGATTTCGCCGGATTACAGGGTTTTCACGTACGCAATCACGTCTTTGATTTGCGCTTCCTCGAGCACTTCCTTGAACGGGGGCATCAACGAGTCGCCATTTTCGATCCAGGTCTTCAGATTCTCATCGGTGACCTTGTTTCCGTTCACGCTGAACGTGCCGCGCTTGTTCATGCCCTTCAAACCCGGCCCGATCTTTTTGGCGTCGCTCGCATCAAAGTGGCAGATGCTGCACTTGTCTTGAAAAACGTCGTGCCCGCGCTTGACGGCTTCGGCGTCTTTCGCGGCCGCGGCCGATTTCTTCGTTGCGCCCGATTTCGAAGGGCTGGACTGCGCAAAAACCGCGCCGGCACACGCCAGCAAAGCAATTCCCAACAGAGCAAGAGAACGATTCACGATTTCCCCCGGCGAATTAGATGATTCCAACCACTATTTTGGCTGGAACTTCGGGAAAATGCCAGTTTTTGCCCCGACAAAAAGTACAGGTTCCGCTGAAGCACGACCGGGACTTTTGTACCGTAGGCGGAAAGCGGGCATGGTGATAAGAATGGGTCATGAATCAGGAGACCATTACTCAGGCGTGGGAAGTCTTGCAGGACGCGTATCAGGCGCAGATGGAAGGCGACTACGAGCGCGCGGTGGAACTGTATCAATCGTCGCTCGATCTTCATCCCACCGCGGAAGCGCATACCTTTTTGGGTTGGACGTATCACTTTCAGGGCAAACTCGAAGATGCCATTGCCGAGTGCAGGCGTGCGATCGAGATCGATCCCGATTTTGGCAATCCCTACAACGACATTGGCGCGTACATGATCGAACTGGGCCATTTTGACGAAGCAATCCCCTGGCTGCAGCAAGCCGTGGACGCCAGGCGCTACGAACCGCGCCATTTTCCTCATTACAATCTCGGCCGCGCGTATCTGGCGAAAGAGATGTACTCGGAAGCGATCCGCTGCTTCAAAGAGTCGCTCGAAATTGAGCCGCGGTATTCGCTCGCGCGCAACGCGCTCGAATCCCTGCGCCGCCTGGTGAATTAGTTCATCGGCCTGTGAGGAGACTTTACGCCGGCGCTTTGCCCGGTTTTACGATTCGGTCGTAAATCCACAATAGAAGAGTCGTCAGAAGGCCAACGCCGACGATCACGAACCACGTCCATTGCGGGCGGTTCATCACTTCGCCAAAATAATTCAGCATCTTGCCGCCAAACCATCCGCCCACGAGCGAGCCGATTCCAAGCGGCACGAAAGCGAATCCCATGTACGTTCCTTGTTGCCCTTCGGGAGCGAGCCGCGAAACATATTCGTAATAGCGCGGCTGGTGCACGATTTCTCCGATTGCCAGCACCGCGATCGTTGCCACGGCGCCCCACAGGGAAGGGTGAAAGGCCAGAATCAGCCACGAAATTCCCGTTATGAACGTTCCCAGAATGATGGCGTTGAATGCCGCGAGTTTTTTCGTCAGCTGGTTCAGCAAAATGGTGCAGGTGATGACGATGATGCTGTCCGTCATCAAGATCCGCTCGACGTCAATCTCCTTGCCCACGAATTGATGGAGATAGACCGGCATGACGATCCATTGTTGCCAGAAAACAATCCAGTAGCCGGTGAAGATCAGCAGAAAAATCATGAATTTCGGATTGCCGAGCACGGTGGCGAAGTTTCGAAACGTCTGGCCGATCGTCGGCAGCGGCGTATCGTCAATGCGTTTCGGTTCGCGAAAAAACGCCAGCACGAAAAAAAACATTCCGAAAACGGCCGCGGCGGCGATCAGAAAAATCTTGCCCGCCCCCAGGTAACGCCGCGCCAGCGAACCGGCGAACGGCCCAAGCAATCCGCCGATGTTCACCATCGTGTAGTAAATCGAATAGCCGAGCGAACGCACGTTTTCGCGCGAGGCGCGCGCCGTCGTTCCCACCACGCTTGGCTTCACGAGCGATACGCCCAGCGCCGGCAGCAACAAAATGCAGCCCACGAACAAGGACAGGGGAACGGCATTCCGCACCGGCAGGAGCCACGGCGCGCCGATCGATCCCAGCAGGAAATACGCGCCCGCAAGAATCAAATACGCGAGGGAAAGGGCGCGGCGGAATCCGAGCCGGTCGGCGACGGCGCCGCCAAAAATCGCCAGGAACCACACCATGCCGCCGAAAAATCCCGTCAGCGTGCCGGTCTGCACCGTCGGAAAACTGAGCGTTTCGTGCAGATAGTTTGCCAGCGACGCAAACGCTCCGTAGTAGGCGAGGCGCTCGAAAATTTCGCTCGTGTTTGCAACCCAGAACGGCCGCTCAAATCCGGTGCGTATGTCGTCGAACCGCTGTTTGAAGCTCATCGAGCCTCCGAAAGAGCACGGCGGGGATGATAACAGGTCTTGCGAAAAGGTTGAGAGGTTGCCGCGATTTTAAGAACGTCGAAACGCGCCCGCGCCGCGAAACGTCTCATTTAATGCAAGTAAAGTATGAAGTTTATTCATCTCCGGCCGCGCGCCGCAGCAAACGGCCTCTTGCGAGGGCGCCATGTTCCAGCCAATCGTGCAGGCGTGTCACAACCGCTCCAGTCGAACCTCTGCCGGCAATCGTCCATTTTGGATAACGGCCATTTGCGTGACGGCTGCGCTCGCAGCCGCTGGCTGTTCCGCGATCAAAGTCGGCCTCGGCGCCCGCGTGCCGCTGGATAAAACCCCGGTCACTTCCATGACCGCGAAGCTCGCCGCCGGTACGGGCATCGCACCGGGATTGCAGGCGCCGCTCGTCGTCTCCTTCACGCAACCCGACGGCAAAATCCTCCTCACCGAAGGCAAAGGCGGCGGCAAAGTGATGTGGAAAGATCTGAACGTTGTCGCAAGTGTTGTCGACGTGAACGAAAAGGGCGTCTTGTCCTTGCGCGAAGATCCTCGCTACAGCGAAGGAAAAACCGCCCATGTGACGATCTCCGCGCCCAGCCATCCCGATTTGCACACGGAACTCGATATTCCGATTCGCTACGATGCGCCATTCGTCGCAAATTTTCCCGGCGCGCCCGGTTCCGATGGCATGAACGGAATGGACGGGTCGGCCGGCTCCAGCGGCACCATGGGTTCCACGGACCCGAATAATCCTTCCGCCGGCGGCAACGGCGGCAATGGCACGGATGGCTCCAATGGAAAAGACGGAGACGCGGGTGGAAACGCGCCGAACGTGCTGATCAGCGTGGCGGTGCGTCCCGGTGATCACATCCTGCTGCAAGTAAGCGTCACTGCCGCGGGCCAAGAAAAACTTTTTCTGGTGGATCCGCAAGGAGGCTCGCTCACGGTGAAGGCCGACGGAGGCCGCGGCGGCTCCGGCGGAAGAGGCGGGCGCGGCGGAAGCGGTGGCTCGGGCGGCATCGGCAGTCCGAACGGGAGCAGCGGTTTGTCGGGTCAGGATGGGCGCAGCGGATTTGACGGCGCAGCGGGAAAAGGTGGAAGCATCCGCGTGGCGTACGATCCCGCCGCCAAGCCATTTCTTGACGCCATTCATCTTTCGAATTGGAACGGGCCCAAGCCCACATTTAACGAACAACCAGTCGCTTCGCTCTGGTAACCCGCATCGCGAGGCCGAACTTCGCGCGTGCGCGATTTGCATCGTGGCGTTGCCGTCTGCCGTTCAGCTCGTCATGAATTTTCTAGTCTGTGTAAAGCCGGGAATCGCGAGCGGATCAGCGCCAGCCTCCAGCAATGCGAACAAAAAAAACAATAAGCGCGAAAAATAATGCTTGACATATTCCGATATGGGCATATATTTGCCCCATGGCCAGAGCCGCCACCACCACCGACGCTTTCAACGCCGTCGCCGAACCGCGCCGCCGCGACATCCTGAATTTCCTCGCGCTTCAGGAACGTTCCGTCAGCGAAATCGTCGACGCCATGGAAATGGAGCAGCCCTCGGTTTCGAAACACTTAAAGGTCCTGAAGGACGTGGGCCTCGTGGCCGCGCGAAGGGAGGGCCGCCAAATGCTCTACCGCGTAAATGCCGCGGCGATCCGGCCGCTATGGGAATGGACGAACACGTTCGAACGGATGTGGCGCCATCAATTGGCCAGAGTGAAGGAAAACGCCGAAAAAAAATCGGATTGGTAGATTTTTTCGTCAATCGTTCGCAAAAAGAAAAAGGGGGAAACCATGCCGGTCGCAAAACAAGCAAGTCAAATTACCGTCGAGGATCTGACGCTCAGCATCGCGGAAGAAATTCACGTGCGCGCGTCGATCGAAAAAACGTTCGAATCGTTGCTTCAGCAACTCGGTCCGCTCAACGAAGTGCCGGAAAAAGGGCCCATGCCGATGAAGCTCGAAGCCTGGCCCGGCGGCCGCTGGTACCGCGAACTCGGCGACGGCAACGGCCACTTTTGGGCGCACGTGCAGGCCATCAAGCGGCCCACGCTTCTCGAATTCGCCGGCCCGCTCTTCATGTCGTATCCGGTCAGTTCGAATCTGCAATACCGGCTCAGCGAAGAACCGGGCGGCACCTTGATCAAATTCCGCCATCTCGCCCTCGGCCTCATTGAAGACGATCACCGCAAGGGCGTCGTTCGCGGCTGGTCCAGCATTCACGCGCGCGTCAAAGCGGCGGCGGAAGCCACGCGCACAAACTGACCGCGCGCCGGCAAAGGAGGTTCCCGATGTGCCCTGCATGCATTTCGACCACGGCTTTATTGATCGGCGGTTTTGTATCGACCGGGGGCGTGGCAGCGCTCCTTCGAAAACTGCGATGGAAGCGCGGCGCAAAAAAACTTTCCGGCGGTTAATGCAAGCGGTTCATGCAAAAGGAGGAAGTATGGGACAAGCAACGGTGGAACAAGCAACTCTGCAGTTAAAATTGTACGACCTGCGGCGCGAGCCGCGGTTGCGCGAAGCGCGGGAATGGTTTTCCGACCATTTCCATCCGCAAAACCTGGACGACGTGATGCGAATCTGTCCTCCAGGCAGCAGGGAAAACGCCAGCATGCGCCAGGTGCTCACGTACTGGGAAATGGTCGCAAGCATGACGAATCGCGGCCTCGTCGACGAAGACCTCGTCTTCGAAAATAGCGGCGAAGAGTGGGCCGTCTTTCAACAAGTGAAACCCGTCCTCGCCGGTTGGCGCGAAATGTTCGCCAGCCAAAAATTCCTCGGCAATCTCGAAGCGCATTGCGCGCGGCTCGAAGCCTGGCGCGAAAAGCGCAGCCCGGGTTCGAACGCCGCGATCAAAAAAGTAATTTCGCAGATGCGCGAAGCCAAGCAAGCGGGAAAAGCCGTCGCGGCATAACTCCCGCGACCAGCGGAAAGGTTTAACGTCGCAAAGAGGAGACCAAAATCGATATGAGATATCTAAATTTCGCCATGTTTTTCTCGCTGACCGGTTTTGCTGCGTTGGGAACGCTTGCGCAGGAAATGAAGTACCCTCCTGTCGAAGAATACCTGATGCCCCAAGACGCCGAAATTGCTCTTGCAAAGAGCGCCGCTCCCGACAATATCTCCGGCAAAGCCACCATCAAAGTCCTGACGGCCACGGGCTTTCAGGTCGTCCGGGAAGGCGACAATGGATTTGTCTGCCTGGTGATGCGGGGATTCGGGGCGCCGACGTTTACGCCCACGAATCTTCGCAACCTCGTCTACGACTCCAAGCTCCGTGCGCCGATCTGTTTCGACCCGCAAGCGGCGCAAACCGTCGTGCCTTACTACGAACTTCGCCATACGCTCGGCTTGCGCGGGAAAAATCCCGACGAGATCGCGAAAGCCGTTTCGGACGCTTACTCCACCGGCGCCTTGCCAAAAAGGGACCGAGTCAGTTTTGCGTACATGTGGTCCGCGGACCAGATTCTTGGCCCCGCGGGCCACTGGCATCCTCACATGATGGTTTTTTCTCCACACTACGAAAACTCAATGCTCGGCGGGAACCAGGGCAGCGCCCCGGGTCCGGTCGTGACCGACGACGCGGGAACGCCATTGGCCGTGGTGGTAATCCGCGTCGACGACAGCTTCGCGATCAAGGCACGGCCATAAACACGAATTAAGGAGACACGAAAATGGCGACAAGCACGGTGGCACAACACAAAGTTGTCTCGCACCAGGAATGGCTCGCGGAACGCACCGAATTTCTGAAAAAAGAAAAAGAATTTTCGAGGCTGCGCGACGAACTCAGCAAAAAGCGCCGCGAACTTCCGTGGGAAAAAGTCGACAAGAATTACGTCTTCGACGGCCCCAACGGAAAAGTCTCGCTCGCCGATCTGTTCGAAGGCCGCAGCCAGCTCATCGTTTATCACTTCATGTTCGGTCCGAATTGGGCCGAGGGCTGCCCAAGCTGCTCCTACCTTGGCGATCATTTTGACGGTCCCGCGCCTCATCTGAACGCGCGCGACGTCTCCTTCGCCGTCATTTCCCGCGCGCCGCTCGCGCAGATCCAGACCTTCCAGAAGCGCATGGGCTGGAAATTCAAATGGGTTTCTTCGAGCGCTTCCGATTTTAATTTCGATTTCCACGTCTCTTTCAAGCCGGAAGAGCGCGTCGACGGAAAAGTCGATTACAACTACGCGATGACGAATTTTCCCAGCGAAGAAGGGCCCGGCGCGAGCGCATTTTATAAAGACGCCGCGGGAAATGTCTTCCACACCTATTCCACTTTCGGACGCGGACTCGACATTTTCATTGGCGCGTACAATTTTCTCGACGTCGCTCCGAAAGGCCGCGACGAAGAAGGCCTCGCTCACACCATGGCCTGGGTGCGGCACCACGACAAGTACGAAAAGAATCAGATGGTCGACGCCAAAGCCGAATGGAAAGAACCGGCAAAAATCCACGATTGCTGCAAAGGCGAAGGCGCATAGCGATTCGCGCGACGCACCATTTCCAAGGGAAACGGGCCGGCGATTTTCCGGCCCTTCTTTTTCTCCACCGCAAGATCACGCCGCGCAACGCGAGAAGGCATGGACGGCGCTCCTCGGTTGATTGGACAATGGGATGTTACTCGGAGTCCCGTTTCTTGGAGCGAAAAGCGTTGCGGACGAAAATACTTGCGCAAATAACACTGAGTGCCTTTTTGCTTTTTGTAGCGGCTCCCCGCGCTTTCGCGCAAAATGCCGCCGCGCCCACCGCGCAAGAATTGATTGCGATCACCGAACGCGGCATTTTGCTGAATGAATACGATCAAGCCGCCTGGCACGCTTCCGACGCCGCGCAAACGGCAAATCCCAAAACCGTGGAAGGGCAGCACTACATCGCCAAAAAAGAAAATGGCCGGTGGAACGTCGTGTTCGGAAAACTTACCGCCGACAAAAATCTGTTTGCAATTCATTACGAAGCCGTGCAGCAAGCGAAGCCCCAGGAATTTCGCGTGACCGAGGAAACCGTCCAGCGCGGCGACTCCGGCTTTTATCTCTTCGCCGCCCGGGCCATCGAACTTGCCCAGCACGATTTCGCGGGAGCGAACCGGCCGTACAACACGGCGGTTTTGCCCGCGCCGCAGGATCAGCTTTACGTCTACGTCTATCCGGCGCAGACGAAAGCGAGGATTTATCCGCTCGGCGGCGACGTCCGCTACCTTATTTCTCCCGACGGCAACAAAATCGTCGATAGAAGGCAGATGCACAAATCCATTCTCGAAAGCGGCGCACCGACCGGCAAAGGAAAGAAACTTGTCGCAGGATTTCACACGCACGTCCTGAGCGACGTGCCGGAAGACACCGACGTTTTCCACGTCCTCACGCAGGATCCAAGAGTTCCAGAGCTGATTCGTACCGAACATTTTCAATACCAGGTTCTGGTCGACGGCACGATTACCCTCGAAAAAACGCGCAAATAAAACATTGGGATCCGCATTACTTTGCGCGCACGGCTGGCGCGCGGCCCGCGAATACGCTGGAATGAAATTGCAGCGATGCGGGAAGGTGCGTGGCGAAGTATTGCCAATCGTGGCGGCCGGGATAGAGATGAAATTCGTGCGGGATTTTTCGTGAAGCAAGAACGCGGTCGAGCGCCGCGGCGCCGTCCGCAAAACCGAAGTCGTCTTCGTTGCCGCAATCGAAATAAATTTTCAATCCCGCGAGCGAGGCGGTGCGCGCGATGCCCAGGGGAGAATTGCGCTCCCAGAACGCGGCGTTGGGCGGGCTGCCGAACGTGCCGCCGAAAACGCGGGCGCGCGGAGAATTCTGCGCCACGCTGCCGCCGAGAAACGAGGGAAGTTTTTCAATCAACGCGGCGCTGTGCGCGCTGGCGGAAGAAAAAAGTTCCGGATGGCGAAAGGCAAGATGCAATGCGCCGTATCCGCCCATGGAAACGCCGGAAACGGCGCGGTTCGCGCGGCCGGCGCGAACGCGGAATTTCTTTTCGATGGCCGGAAGGAATTCCTGCACGAGAAAATCCTCGTAGCGCACTCTTCCGTCGTGCGAATTGATGTAAAACGTCGCTCCGGCGGCGGGCGTGGCGATCAGGAATTCACCGAGTTCCTTGCGTTCCCAAAGATCTTCCACCATGTTCCAGCCGCCGGAATGCACGAACATCTGTTCATCGTCACCAAGGCCGTGAAAAAAATAGAGGATGGGGAACCCGCGAGTTTTTTCGGCGTCGTAACCGGGCGGAAGCAGGACGCAGTAGCGAACGGGATGCGCGAGGATTTTGCTGGGAAGAGAATTGCATTCGACGCGGCCGGTGGCGGCGTGCGTGCTGGCCGGCCAAATCAGAAACACCACGGCGGCCAGCAAAGAGAGACGCATTGGAAGAAGAGTGGACTTCATTTTGTCAGTTGCAGGTAAATGCTCACCCAATGATTCTGTTTGGGCGGCGGTGAGAAGCTAGATTTCAGCAACACGTCGCGCGTGCACGATCCGAGTTTTGTCGTGGGACTCAGCAGGACTTCTTTCACAGCGCCGGTTTTGTCCACTTTCATCAAAATCCAAAAATTGCTCAGATCGCCGGTCGATTTTTTGCATTCGCGCAAGGTGGAAAGATGTTTTTGCTGAAATTCCTTGCCGAGTTGCTCGTCGTAGGTTTTGCCTTCCTTGGTGCGAAGATTCGTCTCGACTTCAGAGCGCGCGTCCGCGAGGCTCGTCGATTTTTCCTGGGAGACGGCAGGAATCGCGAAGACGGCCAGAACGGAAACCGACAAAAGCGCAGTCCTTAGGAGAGGGAGCGGGCTATTCATAGCGGAGGGCCTGGACGGGGTCGAGTTTCGCGGCGCGGGAGGCGGGATAAAGGCCGGCGACGAGACTGACCACGACGGCGAAACCGATGCCGAAGAGCACGAGCCAGAGCGGCACGGAAGAGATTTCCACGCCCGGCAATTCCTGGCGCTTCAAATAAATATTCGTGGCGAGGGTGAGGGCGCGGCCGATGAGCCAGCCGAGAATGACGCCGGCGATTCCACCGGCGAAGCCCATCACGCCGGCTTCGACGAAGAAGAGACGCTTGATGTCGCCGTCCGCCGCGCCAAGCGCCTTCAAGACGCCGATTTCGCGGCGGCGTTCGAGGATGGCCATGACGAGCGTGTTGACGATGCCGAGCGTGGCGACGGCGAGAGCAAGGCTGGCGAAAAGGCCGAGCAGGAGATCGAGGACGCGGAAAAAGATTTTCAAACTTTTTGACGCATCGAGAAGAGAGAATGCGCCAAAGCCCATTTTTTTGACGCTGGCTTCGATTTCGTCCACGTTGGCGGTGGATTTCACGCGGACGGTGAGGCTGGCGTAGGTCGGCTTGGACGCGCCGCCGCGCACGACGTCGCGAAGGTCGTTGACCTGTGCGGCACGAAGCGATTGCGCGACGCCGATGGGAATGAGCAGGCGGCCATTGCCGAAGCCGCCGAAACCGGATGCGGGTTCCGTTTCGACGATGCCGATGATATGCAGTTTTTTGTCTTTGGGAACGATGCTGAAGCCGCCGGAGCCGTCTTCGAGCTGCTGGCGTTCGGCGTAGCGGATCGAAAGGGATTTTCCGACGAGAGATTTGGTGTCGGCGGAAAGTTCCTTTGCGAATTCGATTTGCAAAATCGCTTCGTCGGCGGATTCGCTCGAAAAGAAATTTCCGTTCATGCCGTCGAAGGCGCCGCTGAGCTTGGAAGAGAGCGGCATGCCGGCCACGACGGTGGGAAATGGTTTGTCGTCGAAGCGAACCTCGGTGGGAAAGCGAATCTGCGGGAAGACTTCGATGACATTGGGCAGTTTGGAAATTTCCTGACGCGCGTCTTCGTCGAGCAGGCGCACGGGCGTGGGTGGCGAGGACGCGGCGGCGGCGCCGCCGCGCACGCCGAGCCGCGGCGAAGGCGATACAAAAACGGTGTCGAAGAGGCCGCTCTTGGTGAGGCGGCTGCTGGCGAGCTGCTGGAGGCCGACGCCCAAAGAGAGCATGGCGACGAGCGAAGCGACGCCGACGGCGACGCCGAGCGTGGTGAGCGAATTGCGCAGAATGGACTCGCGAAGATTGCGGACGGCGAGTTCGGCCATGTCGCGGAGTTTCATGATTTTGCTCTTGTCATCATTTGGCTCCGGCGATCGCGCCATCGCGCAAGAGTTTGCCGTCGCCCATGACGGCGAGGCGAGAGGCGAATTTTTCGGCGAGGGGACGCTCGTGCGTGACCATGACGATGGTCATGCCGAGGCTGGAGCGAATTTCGAGAAGGAGGTTCATGATGCTTTCGCCGGTGGCGGAATCGAGATTGCCGGTGGGCTCGTCGGCGAAAAGAATTTTTGGGCGATTGACGAGCGCACGGGCGATGGCGGTGCGCTGCTGTTCGCCGCCGGAAAGTTCGGCGGGGCGATGGCCGGCGCGCTTTTCGAGTTTTACGCGCTCAAGCGCTTCGGCGACGCGGGTGGCGCGCTCGGCGCGATCGACTTCGGCGAGGCGAAGCGGAAGCTCGACGTTTTCCGCGAGCGTCATGCGCGGGAGAAGATTGAAGGATTGAAAGACCATGCCGATGGTGTTGCGGCGGTAGCGGGCAAGATCGAGTGAAGAAAGTTCGGCAAGATTTTTTCCGCCGGCCTGAATGGCGCCGGAGGTGGGACGGTCGAGGCCGGCCATGAGATTGAGGAGAGTGGATTTGCCGGAGCCGGAGCTGCCGAGGAGGGCGACGAATTCGCCGCCGGCGATGGAGAGAGAGACGTCATCGACGGCGCGGATGGCGGTGGCGCCGAGAGTATAGTGGCGGGAGACGCGGTCGAGCTGGATGGCGAGGGGGCCGATGGTCGGTGTCATGTCAAAGTTGGATGCACGCTCAGAGAGTACTACGTTGAGCGGAAAGATTTGTGTCGAACAGAAATTGCCACGCCCGGAGAGAGATCGAGTGCCCATCCGGGTGAAGTTGGGTGAGAGCGAGGAAACGATTGAAACTGAGGGAGATGCATTTGCGCTTGGGCGCGCGGGCGAGGAATCCGGGCGGGCGGCTCGCGCTGCGCCAAGTTCGCTTCGGCGCCTCGCGAAAAGGGCACGATATATCGCGCGCCTGCGGGAGCCGGCCGGAGAAGCGGTGGCCATGCCACCCCCCGGGGAGTTTGTATGAGTATCAAAAGAAAGGGGTTGTGTGCGAAGGCGTTTGCATGAGTATGAAAAGAAACAAGTTAAAAGTTGACGGTGCAGCGTTAAAGGAAGGGAATCGGGGGCCCGGAGTATGGCGAAAGGCTGGCCCGCGGCGGGATTGCCCGGAGTGAACCGTTGACCTTTCTGCGTTTGCCGAAAGCGGATAGAGGATGAGAGCTTGGCGAGCGGCAGCGGCCGACCAAAATCGTTCGCGTTGACGGCGCGGAGCGAGTTGCGCGGGAAGCTCATGGATAACGTTAGAACGGAAATTGATTCGAAACCAGTTGTGCGACGTGACGGATTTGGTGCAGCTGTACTTTTGCGGAAGAAAATGGAAAAGAGAAAATCGAAATTGGGAAAGAGGAGTGCCGCACGGACGTCGCTTGCACGTTAAATGGAAAAATCTTTAACGCAGAGACGCAGAGGACGCAGAGAAGAGAATGCTGGGTGAGGAGACGGGCAGATGAAGCGGATGGCGATTGCGGCGGGAGTGGGAGTTTGGCTGGGGATTTTTTGTGGGGCGGAGGCGCGCGGGCAGAAGCCGCCGCTTTTGCCGGAAAAGGATGTGGCAGCGCTGGCGAATGAGGTGAGCGGAGAGACGGCGAAGCGGAATCTGGAAGGGATTGCGCGGTTTCACCGGCAGCGCGGGTCGCGCGGATTTCATGAGGCGGCGGAGCTGGTGGCGGAGCGTTTGCGGGCGTATGGATTGAGCGATGTGGCGATTTTGGAGTTTCCGGCGGATGGAAAGATTTTTTATGGCACGCAGAGGTCGCGGCCGGCGTGGGATGCGGAAAGTGCGGAATTGTGGGAGCTAGGGCTTAAATTAGTCCGCTATGAGAACACAGTTACAGAAAATGGCGGCACTTCTGCGGATGACTTCGAGTTTCGAAACAAGCTGCTGTCTAGCTATGAAGCGGAACCGGTGGTGCTGGCAGAGGATAGTGAGTCGGCGGATGTTACCGCGGATCTGGTGGATGTAGGCGAAGGGACGAAAGAAAGCGACTACGCGGGTAAGGACGTGAAAGGAATGATTGTGTTGGTTGGTGCACAGCCGGGAGCGGTACAGGATTTGGCGGTTGGAAAATTTGGCGCGGCGGGTATTGTGAGTTATGCGCAGAACCAGAAGACGGCGTGGTGGGGCGAAGACGAGAATCTGATTCGTTGGGGACACCTTGATACTTTCTCGGAGAACAAGACGTTTGCGTTTATGGTGTCGCTGAAGACGGCGCGGAGATTTAAGGAGCGACTCGCACGCGGCGAGAAGATCATACTGCAGGCGCATGTGAAAGCGGGGCAGCATGCGGGGAATTATGAGGTGGTGACGGCCACGATTCCGGGGGCGGATGCGAAGTTGAAGGAGGAAGAGATTGCGTTCAGTTGCCATCTGGATCATCAGCGGCCGGGAGCGAATGACAATGCAAGCGGGTGCGCGGCGATTTTGGAGGTTGCGCGAACGTTGCAGCGATTGATTGATGAGAAAAAACTGGAGCGGCCGGCGCGGACGATTCGGTTTGTGTTTCCGCCGGAAATCGAAGGGACGCTGGCGCTGCTGAATGGCAAGGGTCAGTACGCCACACTTTCGGCAAGCAACGAACCGGGCAAAACGACAATTCGAGTTGCGGATAACTTTTTGAACGGGCCGGAGCTGGCGAAGCGAATCAAAGCGGTGATTCACATGGACATGGTGGGAGGAGGGCCGGAGACGAAGGCGGTGTTTCATGTGACGCGGGGGCCGATGAGTTTGCCGAGTTTTGTGCATGACGTGGCGTGGGCGTTTGCGGATTGGGTGAATGAAGAGTCGTATAAACTTGCGGCGACGGGGAAGGCGGAGTATCCGCTGGTGGCGCCGGAGGGCGGTAAGGAGCCGTTGCGGGCGGAGTATTCGGCGTACACGATGGGGAGCGACCACGATGTGTACGAGGATTCGTCGTTCGGGATTCCGGCGATTTATTTAAATGATTGGCCGGACCGGTACATTCATACGAATTTCGATTCGGCGGCGAATATTGATGCGACGAAGTTGAAGAGGGCGGCGTTTATTGGGGCGGCGAGCGGGTATTTTTTGGCTAAGGAGAACCGTCGTCTTGCCGCCGCGAAGGGTGTGCTTGCGAATGGAGATCCGTGGCGGCAGCAAATGCTTGTTGCTCGAAAAAACTCACTTTCTGGCCGCGAGATAGAATGCGCGGCCGATTTTAACTTGCAGTATGAGACGAGTTCGCTAAATGAATTGCAGCGTTTCTCAGGTTCAAAAGAGGAGTATCTGCGAATGGACGGGCCCGAATGTCCAGCGGCGGAACTAAGTGCTAACGGCGCGTTGCGATATGGCAGAAAGAGAGAGCCCAAGGGGCCGCTGGTGGTGTTTGGATACGATTATTTTGCGGAGCATGCGAAGGCGGCGGGGATTGCGACGCCGAAGTTGTTGAGTTACGAGGGATTGTGGGGCGGCGGCGAGGAGTATGCGTATGAAGTGTTGAATTTTGCGGATGGGAAGAGGAATGCGCAGGAGATTCGGGACGCGGTGTCGGCGGAGTATGGGCCGGTGCCGGTGGAGTTGGTGGTGGAGTATTTGAAGGCGCTCGAGAAGATTGGGATTGTTGTGGCGGTGAAGTAGGCGTGCGGCGGATTGAGGGATTTTGCCAAGCTCAACGGGGCTGAAGCCCCTCCACTACACAAGAAAGAGGATTTGCCACAGAGGCACAGAGGGCACAGAGGAGCCAACCAAAGGATTAACGCAGAGGGCGCAGAGACAAGAGTATAGAGAGCACGGAGAGATCGCGCTGGCGAAGATTGGCGTGGAGGAGCGAGGGATTTTGCCAAGCTTAACGGGGCTGAAGCCCCTCCACTACATAAGAAAGAGAATTTGCCACGGAGGCACAGAGGGCGAACGGAGAAACATAAAGGAGGAACAAGTGCCGACGATTGAGGGGATGGCCGGGAAATTGTGGATTGATGCGTATGTGAAGAAGGCGGGGAAGTTTGCGGTGGTGGCGAAGGCGGTGCGGACGCTGGTGAAGAAGACGGCGGCGGAGTGCGAAGAGTATGTGAGCCCGTGGAAGACGCCGGCGTTTGATTCGAACGGGCCGCTGTGCGTGTTTGTGCTGGGGAAAGAACATTTGTCGCTGGCGTTTTTGCGGGGAGCGATGCTGGATGATGCGGAGAAATTGCTGGAAGGGACGGGGAAGGGCGTGCGTCATGTGAAGCTGCGGAGCGTGGCGGATGTGAAGAGGCCTGGGGTGAAGCGACTGATTGCGGAAGCGGTGAAATTGAACAAGAAGGATCCGCCGTCGGGGAAGATGGTGGGGATGGACAAGAGGCGGAAGAAAGAGGAGAACAAAGGGAATTAACACAGAGAAGGAAGAACGAATAAACGCTGAGGCGCGGAGGACGCGGAGAAGAAAGAAGAAAAGAAAGAAGAAAAGAAAGAAGAAAAGAAAGGGACTTAGCACAGAGGGCGCAGAGGGAAGAGCACAGAGAACACGGAGAGGGAAGAATGAAGGAACGCTTAGACGCGGAGGACGCGGAGAGGAAAGAATTACGAAGGTGGAAATACGGAGTGGGGGATGGTTTGTGTTGCGAGTTTTGCGAACGTGGCAAGCACGACGGGGCTGAAGCCCCTCCGCTAAATAAAGGCTATACGAGGCGGGAATTCGGACGGGTTGGGCGCGGGCGCGAGTGCCTCCGCTGCTTGCGTGTGCTAGCATCGATTTTGGCGCGGGTGGGTAGCTCGCGCGACGAATAGACAAAAATGACGACGAAAATGAAGGCGTTGCGGAAGATGCAAGCGGCGCGCGGGCTTTCGATGGAGCCGGCGCAGGTGCCGGCGATTGGGCCGACGGACGTGCTGGTGCGCGTGAAGACGGCGTCGATTTGCGGCACGGATTTGCACATTTATGGGTGGGACCGCTGGTCGCAGGGACGGATCAAGCCGCCGGTGACGCTGGGACACGAATTTTGCGGCGTGATCGAACGCGTGGGCGACGAAGTGGCGATGCTGAAGACGGGCGATTTCGTCAGCGCGGAGATGCATGTGAATTGCGGACACTGCCACCAGTGCCGCGTGGGCGAAGCGCATATTTGCCCGAATGTGAAAATTATCGGGATCGATCAGGATGGCGCGTTCGCGGATTTTGTGAAGATTCCGGCGGCGAACATTATCAAGCTCGACGCGGGAATTCCGGAGCATTACGGCGCGATTTTGGATCCGCTGGGGAATGCGGTGCACACGGTGCTGGCGGGAGCGATTGCGGGGCAGAGCGTGCTCGTGACCGGTTGCGGGCCGATTGGGTTGATGTCGATCGTGGTGGCGAAGGCGTGTGGGAGCTCGACGGTATTTGCGACGGAAACGAATGAACACCGGCGCGCGATGGCGAAAAAGATGGGCGCGGATGTTGTGATTAATCCAGCTACGGAAGATGCGGTGAAGAAGATTTTGGGCGAGACGGCGGGGACGGGCGTGGACGTGCTGCTGGAGATGAGCGGGAATCCGACGGCGATTCAGCAAGGGTTTAAGGCGTTGAGAGCAGGGGGACGCGCGTCGCTGCTGGGAATTCCGACGGAGAGCGTGGCGCTGGATTTGGTGAACGACGTGATTTTCAAAGGCGCGACGGTGCAGGGAATTTACGGGCGGCGGATGTACGACACGTGGGAGCAGATGACGGCGCTGCTCAAGGCGGGACGGCTGAATCTGGACGCGCTGTTTGACGAGCGAATCAGCCTGGAAAAATTTGAAAGCGCGTTTGTGAAATTGCAGAGCGGGCTTGCGGGGAAAATTTTGCTGTATCCGAACGGTCTCAGTCACACCTAAAAGCGACGCCCCGGCCGGCGCGCGGAGAAAACCATGTCAGACGCAGCAACGCAGACTACGAAGCAGAATCCGTTGCAGTACGTTTCCGATCAACTGAGTGAGTTGCGGGCGAAGGGAGTGGCGCCGAAACTGCGCGTGCTGGAAGGCGAGCAGAAGCCCGTTTGCACATTTGACGGGAAGGAAGTGATCAATCTGGCGTCGAATAATTATTTGGGATTGGCGACGGACAAGCGGCTGAGGAAAGCGTCCATTGAAGCGGTGAAGAAATGGGGGGTGGGCGCGGGAGCGGTGCGGACGATTGCGGGAACGATGCAACTGCACATGCAACTGGAAGAGCAGATTGCGAAGTTCAAGAATGTGGAAGCGTGCGTGGTGTTCCAATCGGGATTTACGGCGAATGCGGGAACGGTTTCGGCGGTGCTGGGGAAAGAGGATTTGATTGTTTCGGATGAGCTGAATCATGCGTCGATTATCGACGGGGCGCGGCTTTCGAAGGCGACGATCAAGGTTTTCAAGCACAAGGATGTGAAGGACTGCGAACGGATTTTGCAGGAGCACGCGAATTTTGCCGGGAAGAAATTGATCATTACGGACGGCGTGTTTTCGATGGACGGAGACATTGCGCCGCTGCCGGAGCTTTGCGGCCTGGCGGAAAAATACGGCTGCATCATGATGGTGGACGACGCGCACTCGAGCGGCGTGCTGGGGCGCGGCGGACGCGGAACGGTCGATCATTTGGATTGCCACGGGCGGGTGCACATCCAGGTGGGGACGCTGAGCAAGGCGATTGGGTCGATGGGCGGGTACGTTTGCGGCTCGCGCGATTTGATCGATTTCCTGTATTTGCGGGCGCGGCCGTTTTTGTTTTCGACTTCGCATCCGCCGGCAACGGCGGCGGCGTGCCAGGCGGCGTTCACGCTGCTGGATTCGCCGGACGGCGAAAAGCTGGTGAAAAAATTGTGGGCGAATACAAAATTCTTCAAGCGCGAACTGAAGAAGCGCGGATTCCAATTCAAGGTGAGCGAGACGCCGATTATTCCGATTCACGTGGGCGATGCGGCGAAAGCGTTTGAATTTTCGCGGAAAGTTTTTGAAGCGGGCGTGTTCGCGCCGGCGGTGGGATATCCGACGGTGGCGGAAGGAAAAGCGCGGCTGCGGGCGATTGTTAGCGCGGCGCACAAGCGGGAACAATTGTTGAAAGCGGCGGAGATTCTGGAGCAAGTGGCGAAGCCGCTGGGGATCGTCTAAACAGGGACTACTACCACCAGGACGAGGTAAATCCGCGCAGGTACCGCGTATTTTTGCGCGGATTGGACCGGGTTTGCCCGTCGAATGACCGCGCTAACTCTATGTAAATAAATAATTTAAGTAATGGCATGCGTTTTGCGCAATCAAATCTTGGGATGGAGACCCCTATCTACAGGGGGTTGGGTTGTGGTTTGGCTTGAAAAGGGGAATCCAAAGGGAGGACAGAGCAACATGGACCGGAAAATCCTAACAATTTTAGGTGCGGCGCTTTTGGCGATGGCGGCAAATGCCCAGACGAATGCCCAGACGAATGCTGGTACTCAGACTGGTGCGCAAGCGGACGCGAGCGCGAGTGGCAGGCAGGCTTCGGGAAGCGCGTCGGCGTCGACCTTGGGCGCGGCGCAGGGCAATGGATCGAGCACAACGATTGCGGATGGGACGGCGATCAATGCGGCGCTGAGTGCACCGGTGGATTCGAAGAAAGCGAAGGCGGGAGACGAAGTGACCGCGCGGACAACGGAAAAGGTTGAAGCGCAAGGGAAGACGGTGGTGCCGAAGGGCGCGAAGTTGGTGGGACATGTGACGCGAGCGTCGGCGCGCGGCAGGGGCGATGCGGATTCGGCGCTGGGGATCGCGTTCGATAAAGCGATTTTGAAGAACGGGCAAGAAGTTCCGCTGAACGGAAGCATCCAGGCGCTTGCGAGTGCGGAAACGGCGGCCAGTGCGGCGGGAACGGATCTGGCTGCGGAAGGCGATGCGGGCGCGGGAGGGGGCGGCCGAGTGCTGAGCGGCGGACGCGGCGTAGCGGGCGGAGTGGCGGGCGGAGTTGCCGGCGGAGTGGCGTCAACGGCGGGCGGCGCAGTGGGGAGCGTGACGAACACGGCGGGACGCGCGGCGAGCACGGCCGGCGGAGCGGTTGATGCGACGGGGCGGACGACGACAAATGTTGCGGGATCGACGACGGCGGCGGTGGGCGGAATCAATTCGGCAGGGCAGTTTGCCGCAAATAGCCGCGGCGTATTCGGGTTGAACGGAGTGGATTTGAATGCGGCGGGAGCGAACAGCGCGGAAGGATCGTTGATCACGTCCGGGGGAAAGAATGTTCGTCTGGACAGCGGCACGCGAATGCTGATTGTTTCCGGCACGCAGGCGGGGAAGACGAATTCATCGGAACCCGCGCCGCAAAAGCCCGAACCGAAATCGAGTTCCCAAAAGCGAAACAGCCAATAGTCATACTTTGGGAAAAAGGGCCGCCTGGGAGGTCACCACGGGCGGCCCTTACTATTTTATCCACCACGCCGCAGCCGTCGCCGATGGACAGAGTGCGTTTGCTATACTCGCGCGATGAGTTCCGAACGCAAGAAGCTGTTTCTTGTGGATGCGATGGCGCATATCTATCGCGCGTTTTTTGCGCCGATGCCGATGCGGCTGACGGGGCCGGGCGGCGTGCCCACCAACGTGCCCTATTTATTTGGAAATATTCTGCGGCGATTGATTAAGGACTATCAGCCGGATTACGTGGGGATTGTGTTTGACCCGCCGGGCGCGACGTTTCGCGACAAGCTGTTTGAAAAATATAAAGCGCAACGGCAGCCGATGCCGGACGAAATGCGCGTGCAACTGCCGTTTGTGCGTCGGCTGTGCGAAGCGATGCAACTGCCGATTCTGGAAGTAAAGGGCTACGAAGCCGACGACGTGATCGGAACGATGGCGGTGAAGGGCGCGAAGCAGAATCTGGACGTGCTGATCGTTTCGAACGACAAGGACATGATGCAACTTGTCGGAAAAAATGTGCGGACGTTGCGGACGGGATCGGGCGGCGCGAAGGGCGACACGATCGTCGACGAAAAGAAAGTCGAAGAGATTCTGGGTGTGCCGCCGGAAAAGGTTGTGGATTACATGTCGCTGCTTGGCGACACGATCGACAACATTCCCGGTGCGAAGGGCATTGGCGAAAAAGGCGCGGCGGAGCTGATCAAGAAATATGGAAGCGTGGAAAAGGCGCTGGACCACGCGGACGAAGTGCCGAACAAGCGGTACCGCGAAGCGCTGCAGCAGCAGCGGGAACAAGTGATGATGTCGAAGCAGCTGGCGGCGATCGCGCTGGATGCGCCGGTGGAGATAAAGATTAAAGAGCTGGAAGTGCGGCCGCCGGACAATGCGGCGCTGGCGGCGCTTTACCGGGAGCTTGGATTCAATTCGTTGCTGCGGGAACTGGGAGCGGACGCGGCGGCTCCGGCGCCGGCTTTGGTTGAGGGGGAAGCGGCTTCGAAGAAAGATTACGCGCAATTTGCGGACGCCGAGGAATTTCGCGCGTGGCTCGAGAAAATGCCGGCGAAAGCGCCGCTGGCGGTCTGGCTGCAAGTGGAGAGCGGCGACCGAGAGGCGGAAGGATTTGGGACGCGCATCGCGGGAATCGAGGTATCGAGCAAGCCGGGCGAAGGACGCGCGGTGTGGGCCGACGAAAAAGGCGAAGCGCTGAAGGCGCTGGCCCCGATTCTGGCGAATGCGAAGCGGGCGAAAATTGTTCACGATGCAAAACTTTTCGAGCTGCTGACGGGGCGCGGAAAAAACATTCAGGACGCGACGCAGATCTATTCGTATTTGCTGCGGCCGACGACTTCGAAGCACGACTTCGCCGACGTCGTGTTCCGGCACTTTAACACGGCGATGGGCGGAGGCGCGGGCGAGCGAGCGGATTTTCTGCAGCGGCTGGCGCCGGCATTGCGCGCGCAAATCAAAGAGCAGGAGCTCCTCAGCGTTTACGAAAAGATTGATTTGCCGCTCGCGCCCGTGCTGGCGGACATGGAACGCGTTGGCGTGCGCGTGGATCCGAAAGTGCTCGACAAAATGTCGCAATCGATGGAGAAGGAAGTGCGGCGGCTGGAAAAAGAGATTTGGAAGCTGGCCGGCTCGGAGTTCAACGTTAATTCGCCGACGCAGCTTGCGGAAATTTTATTCGACAAGTTGAATTTGACGGTCGCGGCGAAGCGCGGGAAAGCGAAGGCGCGTTCGACGGCCGCCGATGTGCTGGAAGAATTGAGCGCCGCGCATCCGCTGCCCGAAAAAATTATCGAGTACCGCGAGATTGCGAAGCTGAAGTCGACTTACGTGGACTCGCTGCCGAAGCTGATTCACCCGGAAACCGGGCGGCTGCACACGAGCATGTCGCAGACGGGCACGGCGACGGGGCGGCTGAGTTCGAGCGATCCGAATTTGCAGAATATTCCTATTCGGACGGAATTGGGGCGCGAGATTCGCGCGGCGTTTGTGGCGGAAAAAGGGAAGATTTTGCTTTCGGCGGATTATTCGCAAATTGAATTGCGGGTGATGGCGCATTTTTCGAAGGACCCTGTGCTGATCGACGCGTTTCGAAATGGCGAAGATATTCATGCGCGCACGGCGCAGGAGGTTTTTGGAGTTGGGCCGCTGGCGCAGACGGCGGAGCACCGGCGGGCGGCGAAGGCCATCAATTTCGGAATTATCTATGGGCTGTCGCCGTTCGGATTGGCGCAGCAGCTTGGAATCGAGCAGCGCGAGGCGGCGCAATTCATCAACGCGTATTTCACGCGGTACAAGGGCGTGAAGACGTATCTGGAAAACGTGCTGGCGGAAACGCGCAAGACCGGCGTGGCGAAAACGCTGTTTGGCAGGATTCGTCCGATTCCGGAAATTACCTCGCCGCAGATGCAGCTGCGGAATTTTGCCGAACGCACGGCGCTGAATTCTCCGTTGCAGGGGACGGCGGCGGACCTGATCAAACTGGCGATGATTTCGATCGACCGGCGGCTCAGCGAGGAAAAGTTTGAAGCGAAAATGATTTTGCAGGTTCACGACGAGCTGCTGTTTGAGGCGCCGGAGAAAGAAAAATCCAAACTCGAGAAACTTGTGCGCGAGGAAATGGAAGGCGTGCACAAGCTTGCCGTGCCGCTGGTCGTGGAAGTTGGTATTGGACCCAACTGGCGCGATATGGAGTGACGGGCGTCACCGTTACGCCGTGCAATTGCGAGTACAAAAAGAAATGTTCCTTGCGCGGCGCTGGCGGCGCGGGTGTAGAATCCGCGTGAGCTCGAGATCTAGACCGGCCTCAATTCCGGCTACAGTCCCAAGCAAATAGGCAGTTGATCCCGTCAGGAGGATGCGATGCGGACTGCACTTGCCTGCTTCAGTCTGACTGTACTTGCGGCAACTTCGTTCGGATTCGGGAAACAACAAGCGACGCAAGAAAAGCCGGCCGAGAATCCTCCGGCTGCCGCCGATGCGGCCAAACCGGCAAGCGCGAATCGCAAGAATCCCGTTGCGCCGACGGCGGAGAGCCTGGCAGCCGCGAAAAAAATGTTTGGGTACGATTGTGCGATGTGCCATGGCGCGGCGGGCGACGGCAAAGGCGACATGGTGGAGTCCATGAAGCTCACAATGAAAGATTGGCGCGATCCGCAATCGCTCGGCGCGGTGACGGACGGCGAGATCTTCGACATCATCACCAAGGGCAAAGGAAAAATGACGGGCGAAGGCGACCGGCTGCCGGCGGAAAAAGTGTGGGGCATGGTGAACTACGTGCGCGCGCTGGCGAAAAAGGGCGGCGCAGCGACTTCGGCGGACGCTGCCCCGAAGCAGTAGATTTTAACGGTTCTTCTCGCGCAACGAGGCTTCGCAAAAGTTGTGCTAGCCTTTTCTATTCCACCGCAAGGAGCATGCCATGGCGCATTCGCCGCAATTCTTGAAGCTCGTCAACGACGCGAAAAAGAGGGTGAAAGAGACGAATGTGGCGGACGTGAAGCGGCGCATGGACGCCGGCGAAAACTTTCTGCTGGTGGACGTGCGGGAAGACAACGAATGGGCAAGCGGCCATCTGCCGAAAGCCGTGCACATGGGGCGCGGGATTATTGAGCGCGACATTGAGACGGCTGTGCCCGACACCGCCACAAAAATGATTCTGTATTGCGGCGGCGGCTTTCGCTCGGCGCTGGTGGCGGACAATTTGCAGAAAATGGGCTACACAAACGTTGAATCGATGGACGGCGGATGGAAGGGCTGGCTCGGCGCCGGGTTGCCGACGGTGAAGAGCTAACTTCCGCCGGCGCGCGATGGAAACGGGCCGCAAGCGGCACTTGCCGGAAAACGGCTCGCCAATCATAGTGATTGCAGAAAAATGCTGACAACAAAAACGAAAATTGCGCTGGCGGGGCTGGCCTATCGCACGATCGCGGCAAGCCGTGGGTTATTCGGGAAGGGCAAGCAAGTTGAAGTGCGGCGCGGCGGCGTCCGCTGGGCTCTCGATTTGGAAGAAGGAATCGATTTTTCGATTTATCTTCTGGGCGCGTTTGAGCGGTCAACGGTGGCAACGCTGCGCGCGCTGGTTAAACCCGGCGACGTGGTGCTGGATATCGGCGCGAATATCGGCGCGCACACTTTGGGTCTGGCAAAAAACGTTGGCGCGACGGGAAAAGTGTATGCGTTTGAGCCGGCGGACTTCGCGTTTCAAAAACTTTTGCGAAACCTGGCGTTAAACCCGGAGCTCGAAAAGCGCACGCGGGCTTCGCAAGTGATGCTGGGGGCGGGAACGGAAAAAGCGCCCGTGGGCGTTTACGCAAGCTGGCCGCTGGAAAACGTGGATTCGGTGCACCCGAAGCACCGCGGGCGGTTCGTCTCCACGGAAGGCGCCGTCGCGGATACCTTGGACGGATTTGTGGCGCGGCACAATATAAGTCAAATAAATCTGATCAAAATGGACGTGGATGGACACGAATTGCCGGTTCTGCAGGGCGGCTGGAATGTTCTGCGCGAGCAGCGGCCGATTATTGTGATGGAAATGTCGCCGTATGTTCACGCGGAGGAGCAAAACAGTTTTGCCGCGATGATCGACCTGCTGAAGGAATTCCGGTACAAGATGGAAGATGCCCGGAACAGAAAAGCGCTTCCGCTGGATGCGGCGACGCTCGATCGGTTGATCCCCGATGGAGCCGGGATCAATGTGGTGGCGCTGCCGGTGTAAGGGGAGTGTGTAAGGCGTTCGATTCGTTCGCTCACTTCGATAAATACGGCCAACCGTCGACGGGAATTCTCTCGATTCGCGTTTTTTGCGCGGAGCAGAAAAGATGGCCGCCGCTGATACCACGAAACATTTGCTTCGCGGCGGGCGATGATGCCTCTCGCTCAATAAATATTGCGTCGATGGGAACATCTGTCTCTTGTGAGATGGAATCGGTATTCACAGCGGCATTCCACCGTGCGACGCCCGATTCGCAACGATGTGTAGAGGAGAAAATTGGCTGGGGCGGAAGGATTCGAACCTTCACCGTCCGCATTAACAGTGCGGTGTCCTACCAGTTGGACCACGCCCCAATCCCTAACTGTGAAGTTTGGTCAGTTGACAGTGTAGGGCGTCTCTAACTCCTTTCGCAACTTCGCTCCACAAATAACACGAAGAGGAAATCGGCACCAGGAAAAAGTTGGTGCCGTAGTACTTTGGGGTCTAGTACCTGCCTCGAAAACCGGTGCCAATTTTGGTGCCGGTTTTCAGGTCCTCTTGACAGCGGTGAAACCCTAAAAGGAGCGAGGAAAATGAGCGTGTATCGGCACCATGGCAGTTTTATGGCGAGGTGGGACGACGAATACGGAGAGGAGCACCGGCTCGCGTTTCCGGTGGAGACTGACGCAATCCAGTTCGAGAAAAAAGTTCGCAGAGAGGTGAAGATTAAAAAGAATGCGATGAAGCGCGATCCCGCTTCCGCGATTGGCAAGGTCGGCGATCTGTGTGACGTGTGGGCGGAAGGGCAGAAATACTGGTACAACCTGCGCGTTGCGCGCGACGTGAAGGTCAAACTAGGACATCTGCGTCTCCACGAGCTGCAGCCGTTCCACGTAAAGCTCATGCTGAATTTTTGGGATGAGTGGGGTCTTGCCGACAATACTCGCACCAATTTCGGCCACACCCTCAAACGTCTTCTTCGCTATTTCGAAGGTCTGCCTGGCGGTCCGCGCGGCCTCGACAAATTCCGCGTGAAGCCCTATCAGGCGCGCGACGAAATGCTGAACGAAGCGGAGGAAAAGAAGATCCTCGAATCGGCGAAGGAGAAAAAGCCCTGGCTGGAATGTTGGCTGAGAATTTTTCTATCGATCGGGCTTCGCATGACGGAAGTGCTGAACCTCGCTCCCTGCCACTACGATCTCTCCACGAAAAGCGTCCGCAATCTCCGCACCAAAGGCGACATCAAGAGAAACATCGCCGTGCCGACCGAGCTGCAGGACTTCTTCGATCCCGTCGCCAGGAAGGACCCGCAATCGGTCGTTCCTTTCGTCGAGCAGATAAAGGGATCGCCAACAAATTTCCGCGCCGTGCTCTGGCACTGGAACGATCTGAAAAAGAAGTGCGGGATTCCGCGCCAGAAACGGCCGCACGATTTGCGCGCGACATCCATTAGCAATTTCTACGACAAAAACGAGAACAACATCGTTGCCACGCAAAAATTCGCCGGCCACAAGTACATGGGATCCACGAATCTCTACATCCGTCACATCGACGATCTCGCCCTGGCTCCCATGATTGAAAAAGCTAGGCGGTTGAGGTTCAAATCTCCCCAAGTCGCGAGCATCGCTGCAGTGAAAAAGAGCGGCTAAGGAGAATGAAAAATGCCAACAGCGAGACATCCATGGCACGGGCAATTCTTGCCCGTGATGAAGACCAACGCGGACCGGAGAGCGGATCGATACAAAAATCTGGTTTGCTCCGAGTGCGGAAACAAACAGCAGGGAAGCTACCTCGAATTCAATCACGAAGGGCAGCGCATGACTGTCTTTTGCAATGGTTGCGGCTGTCAGTGGCGTGTCGTTTGGACATCCGAGGAAGCCATCGATTTTGAGAAAAGGGAACGTCATCGGGCGATGTACGGCGCACGGCTGTCCTCGATGCCAAAGAAGGAAAAACCGGGAGGTTAATCGTGATCGACGTTCTGATTCTCGGAATCGGTTGTGCCTCGATCGGATTTTTCGTGGGGAGTTTTGCGGTGATCTCCGCGATCGCCAAGAGGTACTAGCTTTATCCGAAGAAGTGAAATCACAAAAAGCGGGGAAGTTCGCGAGGGATGGAGGACCCAAGACTCCTGGCGATCGCGAGCTTCCTCGAGGAGGCCGTTTGAAAACTTACCCTACAAACGCACCTGGTCGACGCGGATCGAGTTCCGCCGGAAAAAAACGGCCGTTAGCGATCGCCAAAAGAAGTAGGGCAATCCCTCCCGAGATCTTCGTGCGGGTGCCACAAGCGTCGGATTGGCATCCCTACGCTTACGCACGCGCTCACCTGCGAAATCGCAAAGGATACGTGTATTTGACCTGGCGCGAAGGCCAGCGAATCCGCACGTTCTATCTCGGAAAAGCGCCGCGAAAGTCTCCTACGGTCGATCGTGCCGGCAGCGACGGCGCCGGCGCGGCCGCGGCTCCACCAGCTCCGAATCTCCGTAGGGGAAAAATACGAGGTTCGCGATGAGCACGACGCCGTATCTCCCCGGACATCCGCAACCGACGCCCGAACAGCTCCAGCGTGAGGAGCAGCTGCGAAACGCGTTTCTCGTTCTCGGAAAAACACTCCAGCCAATCCTCGAGGGATTGCCGCGCGGCACGAAGGTGCTCACGATCGAGAAAAAGATTCAGGGATTTCACTACCGGCTGACGTTGTCGCCGATCGCGGAGGAAAAATGAAATTCAAAGCGTCAAAGGAAACCGAAGAGGCGGCCGAGAAGCGTCATCTGGTCGCGAATCTTATCGCGCGCCGCTACGGCCCGTTTCCCGGATCGGGTGGAGCGGGGAGGATCTTGCTCGAAGCGACGTTGAAAGACCAAGCCCTCGAAACTCTGCGCGCGTGGGAAGCATCGGCGATCGCGGCCGAGGTCAGAGCGAAGCAGCTCAAACAGAAAGGCGGCCGGCCGTGAAAATCGTGTGCGCCTGGTGCGGAAAATATTTGGGAGAAAAATCCCCTTACGAACGCGGAGTGACTTCGACGATCTGCGCGGAGTGCCGCGAAAAGAAATTCCCCAATTTGCCGAACCGCCTGACGGCCGAGCAAATCGTGGAGCGTGCAAAGTGAAAGAAGGAGCCTGGCTCGTGCAGCTCACAAATTCCGAGAGGATGGCGTTGATTGATCTCCTCATCGAATTTCAGCAGGATCCGAACGCGACGAGGGATTTCGTCGACGTGGCCGCCGGAAAAACCACGACGCCGGGGGATTTAATTCGCAGAATTGACGGCTCGACGTGGTTTTCCCGGGAAAAAATAATCGAATTCAATTTGGTGGCCGCGATGGCCGCCGTAAATGTGGAAGACTGAAAACGCTCGACTTAGAATTCGAAAGGGTTTAAGAATGAGAGCTGTGAAACTCCCCGACCCGATTCGCTGCGAATATTGCCGGGTGAAATTCCAGCCGGTTCGTCGCCGGCGCGAGGGAGTTTCGGCGACCTGCAGCGGAAAATGCCGGATTGCCCTCTTCAGAAGGAATCATCGGTCGGAAAACCCGCCAAAGATCCAGCGCAACGAGGATTGAAAACACACGGTTTATAGCGTTACTTCCATCCGGTCGAAAAACTCTAGTTTTGCGACCACGAATTAAACAATTAATTTCTCCGAAGATCTTCGCTGGTTGTTTTTCGGGGAAATTACCAATGGACGGAAAATCTCCATCTACACACTACGGGATCGATCGCCAGGATGGTCAGGAACGGGCTCGGCGGCAGCTCTGTTGAGACTTTGCCGGTTTGGACGGACGTTCCCACCTGGCGGGCGGAGGAATCGCCATAGAGCGGACGTTGGCGCAGTGTTCGTATTCATGTTGGAAGCAGCAGCAGCAGCAGGGACCGATCACGCCGGCGTGGGTTGCCGGTATCTTCTTGCCGGCGGTGGCACAGTGGACGCAGACTTTTCGCGCCATTTCAATTGCAGGCGGTCTGAGCGGCCACGAAATAGTTGGGAAGGGTTCCCGAGACGTTGTAGAGAAACCGCCCGTAGCGTCCGATCGGACCGTTGACGACGCTGCCGGCAGCGAGAGTTCCCGAGGACTGCACCGTAGGAGAGATCGAGGCGCTGGTCGTGATGCCGGCGAATTGATTGCTGTTGGAGGTCGTGAGCTGGATGAAGTGTATCCGATCGGTCCAGATCGCGTTGTCGTTCGAAGTCTGAAAGAAAATATCGAGCGTCGGTGCGGTGCCAGAGTTGAAAACCCCTTGCACGGTGACGTAGCACGCGGTGGGAGCGGAATCGCCGGCGAGAACGAAATGACTGGCGACGGCTCCACTGCCGGTGATCGTGCTGTTCGTGGTGTAGTAGACGCCGCTGTTGGTGACGAAGATCCCCGGTTGTTGCTTCGTCGCCGAACCGGACCCGCCGCCGTTTGAAGCGACGACGGCGACCATTCCGCTCCCGGAACTGTTTTCCGAATACGGGATGACGGTGAGAGGACCGCCGCCGGACCCGTTTGGAAAAGTGACGGTGTTCGTCTGCACGCCTGGAAAATTAAGGCCAGCGTCGCCGATCATGAGTCCGGGGTAGGAGGTGCCACCCGTATTGATCGGTTGCGAAATGAGGAACCGCTGCACGTTGTTGTTGTTGTCGACGCCGCCCACGAGAACGGGATTGCCAGTAGCGGCCGCGCCTTGCGGTGCCGTTCCCTGCACGGTTCCCGAGGTTGACGCCGATCCGCACGTTCCCGAGGTGGTTTGCACCATGAAGACATCGGCCGTGTCAGGACTGCCGGTCTGCGTCGAAGCGCCGGCAAAGGTCACAGCGACTTTCGCGGCCGCCGTCGCTTGCGTGAAGCCGGAAACCATCTGTAGAGCGGCGATCGAGCCGGGCATCGAGAGAAGAGGGACGGAATTAAAACGCCCCTGGTTGTGAGAGAAATCGGGCACCTGCGAATCAGCCGACTGCGAGACGCTAGTCGTGAAGGTGTGTGAGCTGGTGGGATTGTTGTTGACGACGTAAATACACAGCGAAGCGTTCGGAGAATTCGGCACGACGACGTAGGTGCGGTTAAAGCTCGTCCCCCACGGAATTCCTCGGCCGACTTCGATGTAGTTAGATCCGCTGTTGAGGGTGAGATCTGGATTTTGCGCGTACGCCGGCTGGAGCAAACACCAGGGCAGAAGAACGGCCGCGAAGAAAGCCAGCCGAGAAAGTTTGTTTCGCATGTTTCTACCTCCCGGTTTCGACGCTCGTCGGGAAGACGGCGATTTCGATGAGTGAATTCGGATTCGACCCAAACAAATAGAGCGGTCCGATCCACGGCAAGGAAACGATTCCCGAGGCCTGCGTGAGCTGAAGACCGCCTTGCTGACCGCCTGGACCCTTCAGCTCGAGATCCGATTTCTTGTTCGCGATGTAGATTGTCGACGCATCGCGAACCTGCAAGTGAATCCGCGTCCACGCTTCAAAGCTGGCGAAGAGAACGGCCGGAGGTTGGTTCGGAATGTTTTGCAGCGACATCGCGTCCTACTTTCTGATTAGAGAATTTCCGCTGGCTTGAGCGAGCTGAGATCGAAGCCCTGGTTCGTGAGGTGCTGTGCGAGCACGGCCGCGCCGATGCCAGCGGCCGGGCCGAGGAGTTTGAAGATCGCCGCGATCGGCGTACCGGAGAAGTTGTCCCCGATGAGTTTAGAAACGGCCGCAACATCGCTGAGGCCGATCTCGACGCCTTCCGCGATTTTGCGGCCCATTGATTCACCCGGCGTCGGAGATGGTGCCGGCGACGGCATTTCAATCGGTGCTGGAGCGGACGTCTGAGGTAGTGCAGGCGCTTCCGCTGGAGCCGCTTTGACTTCCTCAACCGCTGGAGCTAGTTCAGTGGAATTGCCGGCGACACTTTGTTTCGGGGCAGCGATAACGGTGGAGCCGGATTCGACGAGTGGAGTGTTGCAGGAAGGGCAATTCTGCAGTGGATTGTCGGTCTGCGTGGTTGCTCCGCATTTCTGACACGTGACGGTTGCCATGTTGGTTTTCCTCTTTTCCTTTTTTTGCGAGAGATCTACTTTGTCGGTCCGATTTTGAAGCCGAGTTTAACCGCGAGCGAAATGACTTCCGTGAGATCCGCCGAGATCTCGCTCTGGACCGTGCTCACGTCGTTGCCGGCGCGGAACGCCGCATCGTAGCGGTTGAGCAAAATGACGAGTGTGTTATAGAGAACGGCCGCGCGATCGTAGTCGGGAATCATCGAGGCCGGCAGATCTCCCGATTTTAGTTTGCGGTCTGTTTCCGCGAGACCGGCTTGTGTGTCGGAAAGCACCTGGTAGGCGTAGGACTCGAACGTATTCACCGGTTGCTGCGCGGCGGGATTTGCCGCCTTCGCGGCTTTGTACGGGCCACAACCGGAAAGGAGGACGCCGTTGAGTGTTGCGACGGCCAGGATGAGGACGAATGCGAGAATTGTGGGTTTCATTTTTGCCTCTCTTCGGTTTTTTCGAGTTCCGCGACCGTTTGCCAATAGCGGGAATCCTTCGAGCTGAGATATTTCTCGACGCGATTCAGCTTGGTCTCGATGCGCTGGATCGCTTCTCGTTGCGATTGAATCTCCTCGATCATCATTTCTTGCTTCATCTGGAATCGGTCCGCGAACCAGAGAGAAGAAAGAAGGAGCGCGGCGATCTGCAGCACGGTGCCGATACCGATCTCTCGTTTGATCGTCCATCGCGAGGCGACCGGGCGAGAGTAGACGCCGATCGCCGGAGGAAATTCGCGTGAGGATTTAAGCGTAGACGGTTCCAACGTCGGTACCTCCTACGTCGAGTGCGGAAACGTTCCCCGCGATGTCGGGACCGAAATCGCCAAGTCCGGGAAGTTGCACGGTTCCGAGCGATTCATCCGCGACAAATCCGCCGCCCCCGCCGCCGCCGAGTGCGCCCGGTTGCGAGAGAAGAAGCTGATCGTTGTTCGGGATCTGTGGAAGGAAAGTCGGAGCTTCCGTGATTCCATCGCTCGAAGTGTCGAGCGGAATGGACCGTGTGAGTGCGGCCGATGCCGCGATGATGTTGGGGATCGAGCCTTGCGATCCGCCGGAAGCGGAAGTTGCGGCGCGCGCGGGAACTGCGCCGCCGGCATTTGCAGAAGGCCCTCCCGCGCCCGGAGCTTTAGCCGGTTTTCCTTTCGCGTAGTAGTACGCGATCGCGAGCAAACCGAGTCCCGTTGCGAGAACTGCAGCGATCTTTGCGTTGTTCATTCTAGTCCCCTTTGTTTATGCCGTCTGCCGAGTCGCGGGCCGATAAAGATAGCTGCGCGTCGGAACGGTTCTGACGTTTGTCGGTTGCTGCGGTTGATTCGGCGCTGCGGTGAGGTGCGCGGCGGTCGAAGCAATTCCGGTGTGGCGGATCTGGATCGTGGGACGCAGAGGAGAAACCGGAACGCGAGAAATCGGACCGGTGTTGCCGCGAGGAACGAAAGGAAGTTTCCCGGATCCCGTATCGCCTGCGCGCGAAACGAAAACAGGCAGTTGCTCGACGCGACGAAAAGTAGAGCGAAGCGGAAGCCGCGATTCGGGAACGACACGTCCACCTGCACCTCCCGCGATCGGAGAACCTGCACCCGGAGAGTTGAGTTTCTCGATCGCGGAAATTCCGCTGCCAGTTCCGCCGGCCGGATTCGGATCCTGTTCGACGCCGGCGAGATCTGTGATCCCGCCGCCATAGGCAACGTCGGAAGGGCGGTAGGGAAGCGCGACGAGTTCGCCGTTCGTGTTGAAGACAGGATCCGCGATCGAGAGATGCGTGTTTCCGATCGGATCGGCCTGGAATGGAGATTTTGTGTCGTAGGAAACGGAGGGGTCGGGCGAGCCGGTGATTCGCGTCGAACCGAGCGCGCCGGCGGTGGAGCCGGCGGCGGCTGACGCGGACGCCGTGCGGTTCACGTAGAGCAATCCGAAAATTGAAGCGAGAGCGACGAGTACGCCCATTTGTTCCTCCTAGTAATCAAACAAAGTTTTTGCGTCGATGATTCCGCGAAGCTGGCGAAGATAGACGCACGAAGCGTTGCATTTGCCTGGACGCTCGATCTGTGCGAGACCCTGGTTCATCTGCTGGTAGAGGGTTTCGAGCGCCTGAATCGCTTGCGGCCCTGACAGCTGGCCGAGCCGGTATTGCTGGTCGATCGAATCGAGCGCCGCGTTGAAAGCGGGAACAGCCTGGCAGAGCGTGGATTGTTCGAGCTGCACGGCTTGCGCGTGATGCGCCGCGATGCCGGAGAAGATCGAAGTGAAAACGCTGGCAATCTGTCCCACGATCGGAACGGCGTTCGCGACCGATTCGGCCGCGCCGGCGAGACCGAAAGCGGTGTTTGCGAAATCCGCTCCCTGCGAAGCGAGGCCGATTCCGACGCCGATCTGCCTCGTCGTTCCAAACAGGCCGCTTGAGGAAGATCCTCCGCAGTCGCCTGGCGTCGAACGCCAGTAGCCGATCGTCCAGACTCCGTTGTAAACCCCTCCCATTCTTCGATTGCGAATCGAAGTTTCAAGAAGATCGAAACCCTCTTGCGTGTTCGGCACCGAGTTCGTGACCTGGCCGAAGATCTTCTGCATTTCGCCGGCAAGCCACGGCTCGAAATTCGGATCCGCATTTCCGAGCTTCACCGTGCCGTGTGTCGCGCCAGAAAGAACCGTTGCGATCGAGCTTCCTGGCCGCGAAAAAAAATAGAGGCCCAGAAGTCCGCCGACGATGAGAAGAGTCGCTCCCATTACCTCTCCAGAAAATCGACGAGAGTGGAATCGGGAGTGATGCCGAGAACGCTCGCCGCGTTCGCTGCCCAACTCCCGGGATTGTCGCCGCCGGTGTAGAGGCGAGCGACTTGAGAGAGCGTCATCGACGGAGAATAGACGTGCGAAGCGCCGGTAAGCATCGCCGTGACTTGCCCCTTGAGCGCCGACCATCCGTCGTCGTCCGATCCGAAAATCAAAACGCCTTCGGAGTTCGCCGTGCCGAACGTGGAAAAGCCGAAAGATTTGGTGAGGTTTCCTGGATTGTGAGCGCGGCGGGGAACGACGTTCGGATTCGGATTGAAAAATCCCTCGGCCGTCGCGATGGCCTGCGCGAGAAGATCGATCTTTGCTTGTGAGACACGCACTCCACTACCTCCTAGAATCACGTCGCCAATTTCCGAGTTGGAAAAGTCGTCGGGCGGCGGCGGCGAAAACGTTTGCACGACATCGGGATTTGCATCACCCGGCTGCGAATCCGTTCCGTCGATTGGTGTTTCCGCCTGCGCCGGTTTGACGCCGAAGAAAAGAAACAAAAGGGCGGCGGCGATGGCTCCGACGATGACGACCGCTCGCCTCATTTGCGAGAGAAACTCCCTCCGACTGCTCTGCCGAAATTCTGATAGACCCAAAAACCGAAAAGTAGAACGCCGCCGACGAGAGCGAGGTTGACGATGGTGTCGATCTTTCCGAGAAATGCCGTAGAGCCGACATTACCGAGTCCGGGAACGTGGATGCCTGCGTCCGAAGGATCTGAACTGTCCGCTCCTCCGGGCACGCCGGGAAAATTCGTGGTCTTGAGCGTGTCGGTGATGAGTGTCCCGTTTTCCGTCGCCGTGGCCGCGATCTGTGCGTCGGTGATGTCGTACCCGTTCGACTGCGCCGATTTGAGCGAAGCCGTCGTCGACGCGTTGGTGTCGTCGATGATCTGTTGCTTAGTCCAGGGATCGACGGTGCCGGTGACGGCCCGCCATCCGACGCCAACGGTGTCGGCGAGTACGGAATCGAGAAAAGACACGTTTCCTCGCTACGCCGTTTTCGGCAAAAACAAAAAGAGTCCGATTACGATGAGAATCGCCGCGCCGATCAGGATGTACGTCTGCGTCTGCGAAGCGGGCGACGTGGCGGAAGTGGTGATCGAGCTGGTGAGGCCCAAAGCGGTTTGTCTGACGACTTGCGTCGTCTGGTGACCGCCGACGTTCGGTTGTCCGATGACGCCGAAAGCGCCGAGATCGCTAACCACGGTGTCCGAGAGATTCGAGAGACCATCCCACGCTGAAAATGCCATGAAGAAATCCTTTCCGTTGATGGAAGAAAAGTGGGGAGGGGCGAAGCGGATCGCCCCTCCTCCGTCGTGGTTGATCCGCTCTTACTCCACGAAAAGCGTGCGGACGTTGCCTTGCCGGTCGGTGTAGGTGGGATTGCCCTCGATGCGTTCCTCAACGAGTTCTCCCTGTTGGTTGGCCGCTGCGTTCACGTCGCCGCGGAATTCGAATTTATTCGCCGTGGTCAAACGGTGCGCGGGGAAGATGGTGCGGATGTCGCCGCCCTCGGCGAATTCCGTGAGCACGTATCCGGTCGACTGCGAAACTTCGAGCGCGAATCCGGTCCACTCTTT
>Ga0070730_10000157_pt1 | contig 85726 bp, 71 predicted proteins | sample Coa_R1_3_FD_66447 | JGI IMG/M metagenome (GOLD analysis project Ga0070730, IMG submission 66447) | Surface soil microbial communities from Centralia Pennsylvania, which are recovering from an underground coalmine fire - Coalmine... | ecosystem: Environmental > Terrestrial > Soil > Unclassified ... | reverse complement strand
CGCCGTCGTCCAGGTCAGCACCGCCGCCAGCGTCCGGATCGTCATGTGCGTTTCGCTCGCAATCGTGCCGACAAGCGCCACCGGGCCGCGCGTCAGCGCCAGTTCAAGTCCGAGGTAACAGAAACAAAGGCACTTCATCGCCGCGTACAAACCGCGGCTCCAGCGAGACGCCACCAGCGCTCGCCCCCACCACGTTTGCAACATGCCGCTCGCGCCCCATCCGGAGTGCTCGGCTTTCCACGCCAGACCGCGCAAAAAATCCGTCGCCGCGCCACGCGCAAAAAACAAAACCGGCAGCCACAACGAAACCATGCCCACCACCGCGAAATACGTGAAGTACACGTTTTCAATCATGCGATCGCCCAATACATCGAGCTGCGCGCCCAGCGGAGTCGCCATCTGTTTCTTTCGCGCCAAATGGCCATCTAATGCGTCGAGCGCAATCGCTGCAACCGTCAGCGCCACGGCAAAGAGGTTTGCCCACGTGCCGCGTCCAAATAGACTTACGGCCGCGAAGCCCACGGCCACGCGGAGCAACGTGATCTTGTTTGGCGTCCAACCGGTATTGAGAATTCCCGCCACGATGTTTCTCCGTGGTGAAGGAGAAGCAAACCTGGTGCCAACTTGCGCTCACGTAAGAGTCTTAGTTGCTATGACTTACCGTTTGCGCGAAGGTTGGAATAGGGAAGCCGCGCCAGCGGTATCTTTCAGATGTCCGCCATTTGCGGCGCTTCCCGATGCACCGGATTTTTTGAAATCTGTGGGACAATCCCGAGGGGCATTCCGCAGGCGTACGCCGCTTGCGTCCGGTTTCCGGGCTGTTTTAACCCATAAGAGTCGAGGTCATTTCACTCATGCATGCTGACGTTTCGTTCGCGGCCGCTTTTCTCGCCGGACTGGTTTCGTTTCTTTCGCCGTGTGTGCTGCCGCTTGTTCCCGGCTACATTTCCATGTTGTCCGGCGTGGGATTGGAGCAATTGCGGCAGGGCCAGCAGCCGCGCGGAGGATTGTTCGCTTCCGCGCTTTCGTTCGTGCTGGGATTTTCGGCGGTGTTTATTTCGTTCGGCGCTTCGGCCAGCGCTGTCGGATCGTTCCTGCGGGAAAATCGCACGACGCTCGCGCCTATCGCCGGCGCGCTGATTATTTTGTTTGGCTTGCACCTGCTGGGCGTGCTCATCAAACTGACGCTCAAGGTCGGAATTATTCTTGGCGCGATTCTTGTTGCGCTCGGAATTGTTTCTCTCGTCTATCGCGATCCGCTGTTCTTTCATCTCGGCGCGGCGCATTTCTTTTCTCTTTCGGTGATCGGATTTTTTGGCCCCACGCTCGCTCGCTGGCTCAATCGCGACGTGCATCTACGCAGCTCGTCGAAGCAGCCGGGAATCTGGAGCGGTTTTCTGCTTGGCTTTGCGTTCGCCTTCGGCTGGACGCCGTGCATCGGGCCCATTCTTGCGACGGTGCTGGCGCTGGCGGCGGCGAGCGAAACGATTTTTCGCGGCGTGCTTTTGCTGGCGGCGTATTCCGCGGGACTTGCGATTCCCTTTTTGCTTACGGCAGTCGGCATCGGCCAGTTTCTCAAGTTCTATCAGCGATTCCGCAAGCATTTGCACGCCGTGGAAATTTTCAGCGGCGCATTGTTGCTCTTTGTGGGCGCGTTGATTTTCGTCAACCGGCTGACGTGGCTGGCCGGAAAACTCGGCGCACTGAATACGCTGGTGCTCTGGCTGGAGCACGCGCTGACCGGCGGGAAGTGAAACAGGAATTCAGCGCGATTGGTATACTGGAAGCAAGCAAATACGATAAGAAAGGTTCGGAATCGTCCATGCGGAGACCGTTTTTTCTTCCCTTATTCGCAGCCCTGCTCGCGCTGATCGGGGCCGGCTGCAAACACAAGACGAGCGCGAACACCGGCGACCCGACGCAGGTTGTCATCAAAAGCCTCGACGGCAAGGATGTAACCGTGGCCCAGTACAAAGGCAAAGTGGTGCTGGTGAATTTTTGGGCGACGTGGTGCGAGCCCTGCAAGATCGAGATCCCCGAATTGATTCAGCTGCAAACAAAGTACGAGCCGAAGGGATTCACGATTCTCGGCGTGGCCATGGACGACGATGGAAAGAGCGTGGTCGGTCCATTCGTGCAGACCAAACGGTACGACATCGGCGGCAGCGGAGAAGTTCCGATGAACTATCCGATCCTGATCGGGAGCGAAGACATTGCCAACAAGTTCGGCGGACTGCTCGGATACCCGACGACGGTTTTGTTCGACAAAGACGGCAAAGAGATCAAGCGCACGACGGGCGCGATCGCTTACGATGAATACGCCAAAGTGATTGAGGGAAGCCTGTAGGCGCGATGCTGGACGAGCGCGATTTTCAAAAGAAGTGCGAAGCGGCGTTCGACGATTTGAAGCGACGCATGCTCGACGCCGGCGACGCGCACGGCTTCGACGTGGAAGGCGAGAGCGGCAAGCTCGAAGTGCTGTTTGAAGAGCCGGAGGAAACAAAATTCGTGATTTCGCCGAACACGCCGATGCGCGAGATCTGGATTTCCGCGCTTTCCACGAGTTTTAAGCTGGGATGGTCCGACGCGAAGAATGCGTTCATCCTGGAGAAGACGGGAGAAGATTTGACGGGCGTGATGAGCCGCGTCATCTCCCAGCAAATAGGCAGCGAGGTGAATCTGTGAAAAAGTTCTTCATTTTATTTGCCATGGCGCTGGCCGGTTTTGGACCTCGCGCCGCAAACGCGCAAATTCCAAATGCAAAAGACGTTGTCAGTTCGACCGCATACACCTCCTTCGAGCCCGCCGCGCGCGGAAAAGAGTTTCAGATTGCCGTCGTTCTGAAAATTCGCGACGGCTACCACATCAACGCGCGCAAAACGACGCTCGACTACCTGATTCCCACGGAATTGCGCGCGGAATTGCCGGTCGGCTACAAAGCAAGTGAAGTGACGTATCCCGACGGCGCGCTGAAGGCTTTCGCGTTTTCGCAATCGGAAAAGCTCAACGTCTACACCGGCACCGTGATCTTGCACCTGAAAGTTACCGCGCCGGCCAATGCGGCGCTTGGCTCGGCACACATCCCGCTAAAGCTCCGCTATCAGGCCTGCAGCGAATCCGTCTGCCTGCCGCCCGTCCGCCAGGACGTTGACGCGTCCTTCACCCTGGCCGCCACCGCCAAACCCGCCCACGCGGAATTGTTCAAGTAATTCTGTCCTCGAAGTTTCGAACGCCAGCCGCGGCTAGCTCGTGAGACGGTCGTTCGAAATCGGCTGGATCTGCGATCCTGATAGATAATCGAGAGACCGCGAATCCGCCAAACCCAGCGAAATCCGCAATGGACCTTCCGGTTTGCGATAAACGCGAGTGGTAAATGCATGCCGCGCATCACAAATCAGTTCTGCCACGGAACCATCAAGGAACAGCTGAAAGACTGGACGTTGAAGTGCCGACGCGCTTGCGGTGACGCCGTTTACCGAAAGCCCAGTGATTGCGCCGCGGGCGGATTCCAGAGTCACGGTCAGCCACGGGCCCGCATCGTCGATTAATTTTAAAGAAAAGGCGTTGCCATTTGACCGCCAGCCGATTTGGGCAGCCAAGTTTTTCAATTTCATCCGCTGAATCGCATTGGTCATGGCTTGTGATTGCAAGTGCAAAACCGAAGACGAAACCTCAAATGGATCTTTGAATAACTTTCGCAATTCGTGAAGGAAACTCATTTCGAGGGTGTCGTCCAGGCCGAGGGAGAGGACGCGGGGAAGCGCCATGCAACCGGCCCAGCCGGCGGCGACGAGTTCGGAGTCGGGACGTTTTTCCGGGATCCAGCCCCAGAGGATGCGATTGCCGTTGGCGTCGAGCTGGGTTTTTTGCGCGTAGTAGGCGCCGTGGTCGAGAACGCCGCGTTTTTGCGGATGGAAGACGAGTTCTTTCGGATCGAGTTCGCCGGTTTCCCAGATGACCTGGCCGGCGGTGGAATAAAGCAAGACGTGTTTTTTGCCGAGCGGAAAAAAATCTGGACACTCCCACATTTCGCCGGAGTCGACGGGATTGGTATTTTCTTTTTCGGTCCAGTGGCCGGAGGCAAACGGGTGGAGATATTCCCAGTTGCGCAAATCTTTTGATCGATAGAGAAGAACGCGGCCGCCGACTTTGCATTGGCCGGAGGCGACGCCGAGAAGCCAGGTTTTTGTTTTTTCGTCCTGCCACAAAAACGGATCGCGGAAGCCGGTGAGACCTGGATCCTCCGGCGGCTGAATGACCGGATCTTTCCATTTGTTCCAGGCGCGAAGCTGCGGATCGGAAGAGGTGGCGAGGCACTGCGTTTCGCGAAAATTGTGGTGGCCGTCGCGGAGCGTGGCTCGTTCGAAGGCGGTTTCCTGCACGCCGGTGTAGAGAATCGTTGCGATGCCATTGTCGTTGATGGCGCTGCCGGTGAAGCAGCCGCCGGCGTCGGCCCAGCCGGGAGTGGGCGCGAGGGCGATGGGCAGGTGGCGCCAGTGGATCATGTCTTCGCTGACGGCGTGATTCCAATGCATATCGCCCCAGACGGCGGCGTTGGGGTTGTACTGGAAAAACATGTGGTAGAGACCGTTCCAGAAGATGGGTCCGTTCGGATCGTTCATCCAATTTTTCGCGGGAAGAAGATGGAATTGCGGGCGAAGCGGATCGTTGGCGAGTTTTTCGCGGAGAACCTCGTCGGCGAAAGATCCCGCTGAAGCGATTCTGACGCGAGGAAGGGCGGCGATCGAAGCGGACGCGGCGGCGGTTTTGAGGAATGAACGGCGAGAGGAACGCATCGAGCACCTCGCTTGGAAGCGACGTTGCATTTATCGCATAGATTCTGGGCCGATGCTTACTTTACGCGGGCAAGAGCGCCTGCGCTCTTATGCGGGAGGGAATTCCTTGAGCGAAGCGCGGAGGCGGCGGACGACGCGCTCCTGACCGAGGACGACCATGGTGTCAAAGAGCGGAGGGGCGACGGCCTGGCCGACAATGGCGACGCGGATGGCGTTGATGAGTAAACCGGCTTTGACGCCACCGGCTTCGGCGACGGCGCGGCTCGAGTGATCGCACGCGTCGTGATTCCATTCGGGAAGCGCGGCGAGGGCGTCGGCGGTTTGCGAAAGAAGCTGGGGAACTTTGGGATCTTTCCAGAATTTATCCTTGGCGGCTTGCTCGAAGCTGAAATCGTCGGCGAAAAAGGCGCGCGACCAGGAGGAAAAATCAGGAATAAGGCGGACGCGGGGACGGAGCAAATCCACTGTTTTCGAAAACCATTCGTGGCCGGCGCCGGCGGCCCATTCCTCGTTCCACAGCCCGCTGCGCTTCAATTCGGCTTCGACTTCGGGCAAGAGTTCTTCGATGGGAAGTTTTTGCAGAAACTGAGTGTTGAACCATTCGAGCTTGGGGCGATCGAAGACGGCGTTGGTATGGCTGACGCCATCGAGCGAAAATTTTTCGAGCAATTCGCTGGTGCGAAGAAATTGTTCATCGTGGCCCGGCGCCCAGCCGAGCAAGGCAAGAAAATTGCGGAAAGCTTCGGGCAAAAAACCTTCGGTGCGGTACATGTTGACGTCGGTAGCGCCATGGCGTTTCGAAAGGCGCGATTTGTCCGCGCCCAAAATGAGAGGAACGTGCGCGAAGACGGGTGGCGGAGCGCCGAGCGCGTTGTAAAGCAAGACTTGTTTCGGTGTGTTGGAAATGTGATCCGCGCCGCGAATGACGTGCGTGATGCGCATATCGACGTCGTCGACGACGACGCTCATCTGATACATGGCCTGGCCGAAATCTTCGCCGTCTTTTCCGGAGCGCAGAAGCACGAAGTCTTCGATTTCGTCGTTGGAAAATTCGCGTTCGCCGAAGACGGCGTCGAAAAACTTTGTTTTGCCGCCGAGCGGAACCTTGAAGCGGACGGCGGGCTTGGTGTCCGGTGAAGAAGGTTTACCGTCGCGGCAGGAGCAGCGGACGATGCGGCGAACCTGCGCGGGGCCGGAATCGGATTCCGTGTGGTCGCCGCCGACGTATTTTTCCGGCGGGCAATGGCAGAGGAAAGCGGCGCCATTGGCGAGAAGCTTTTTGGCGGAATCTTTGTAGAGTTGCGTGCGCTGGGATTGATAGAACGGGCCTTCGTCCCAATCGACGCCGAGCCACTGGAGGCCTTCGAGAATTCCGCTGACGAGCTCGGGCTTATTGCGCTCCGCGTCGGTGTCTTCAATGCGAAGGATCATCGTGCCGTGGTAACGGCGAGCAAAAAGCCAGTTGAACAATGCGGTTCGCGCGCCGCCCACGTGCAAATAGCCGGTGGGAGAAGGGGCAAACCGCACGCGCGGCTGGTGAGGGGTCGAGTTGGGCAGTTCGGCCATAAGAAGCGATGAATCTCCGGGAAATTGCGAACAATCAGTGTAGCGAAATAGAAGGCATGCCGCAAAAGCGTCGAAGCGGCTGGGAGTGGTTCGGCGACAGATTCGACTGTTGTGTGACGATTGAGGAAATTCAAGCGGAAGCAGAATCGGGAATCTGAGGCAATTCGAGGAAAAGCGCGAATTGTGACGTTACGGTAACCCCAAGACGATACTGTCTCTTTGGCCACCAGTACGGCAGTACGGTTGCACAGGCAAAAAAGCGTGGCCCATAATTTCGAATACGCAAGAATGCGCAGCAAAGGTGTGTCTTTAGACAGATTTACGGGCCATCATCGCGTGCGCCGCGGATCGAGAATCGTTTTCGCGGCGACTGCAAAATAGGTTGCGTTAATTGATAGCGTCCGCGAAGCGGACGCGAAAGTGAATGTTGCATTGACGGATCACGGACTGATTGCGATTGCATTGTTGATCGCCACTTCGCTGGTGGCGGGATTCTTTGCGTACATTCACAGCGTCAAACGACAAACGTATCTTCTGTTGTGGACGGCGGGCTGGTGCCTGCTTGCGCTGCACTATCTGGGGTCGGCCTTCGCGGGAGAGCCGGGCAAAGCTTCGTTTCAGAGCTCGCTTGATCACTGGCTCTTTGGCGTGGCGGGTGTGCTCTTTTTTCTCGGCGCGCAACTCTACGCGCAACGCAAGCCATGGCTGCTGCCGGCGCTGATTGCCACGGGCATACTGGCAGTTTGGGCGGCGGTAAATTCCCTGTACCACCTGCCCATTTCGGTGATGATCGCGGGCGGAGCGGTGTACCTGGCGACCGGAGCCATTTTCTGGATCGAAAGCCGGCGACAAGAAACTTTGGCGGATCGACTGCTGTCGGTGGTTTTTTTCGGCTGGGGATTGATGGGTATGGCGTTCGCGCTGTTTGAACGCGCGCTGGAAGCGCGGCAGCTGACGCTGCATCCAACATCTTCGTTTCCCGCCGCGTTTGCCGCGATCCTGATGGTGATGGCGTTGTACGAGGAGGAGAAGCGCCGCGTTGAGCGGAACATGCTGGCGCTTTCGAATCTGAATCTGGCGACGTCGAGTTTTGTGGGCGGAGAAATTCACCGCATGCTTTCGCAAGCATTGGATCGCGTGCTGGGCGTGGTGCGCTTGCCGGCCGGCGCATTGTTTCTACATCAAGGCGACCCGCAAGGACCGACTTCGGTTGTGGCGGCGGGACTTGACGATGAGTTTTGCCGGGTGGTGCAACAGGAAGGTTTGGACGATTACCTGGTGAATCTGGTGGCGCGACTGGGCGGACTGCTCGGCTTTCGCGATTTGCGCGACGATTCGCTGACGGCACTGGAAAAAGAAGAACCGATTCGGCGATTCCGTGAGCTCGCGTTGAAGCAGGATCTGCGGAGCATCATCGCCATCAGTTTGCAGGCGAAGGAACAGGCGTTTGGCGTGCTGCTGCTGGGATCGCCGGATAGCCGGAAATTTACGCCCGCGGAATTGCGGCTGCTGTTTGCGCTGGGCCATCAGATCGGCATGGCGGTGGAAAACAGCATGCTGATTCAGCAGACGGCGCGGCGATCGGAAGAATTGCACGTGCTGAACGAAATTGGCCGGGCGCTGAGCTCGACGCTGCAGAAAGAGGATTTGTTCCGCAAAATCTGGGAAGAGCTGCGGCGCCTGTTCGACGTGGAAAATTTTTATATCGGATCGATTGACGGCGCGCTGGACGAAGTGCGATTCGACCTAGAAATTATCGACGGCGTGCGATTGCCGAAGCGGGCGCGGCCGGCGGGAAATCACCTAACGGAATACATCATACGAACGCGGCAACCGGTTTTGATTCGCGAAAATTACATGGAGGAAGTCAAGAAGCTGGGGGTTGACCCGATTCGCACGCGCGGCTGTTTCTGCGGCGTTCCACTGGTGGCGTACGACCGGGCGATCGGAGCGATGGCCGTGTTCTCCGACCAAGAGCGCACCTTCGACGAGGGCCACCTGGAACTTTTGCGCGTGCTGGCGAGCGAGGCTTCGATTGCGATGGAAAACGCGCGGCTCTTTCAGGAAGAGCGCACGAAGGCTCGGCATCTTTCGCTGCTGAACACGATTTCGCGAAACGCGATCGCGACGCTGAATCCGGACGAAATGCTGGCGAAGATTACGGAGCAACTGGAAGCGGGGCTGACGTACGACCACATCGGCATTGCGACGCTGGATTATTCGACACGCGAAATCGTAATACAGGCGGAAGCAGGGACGCGGCGCGGCGCGCTGGGCCAGCGCATTCCGCTGGGAGCGGGATTGCTGGGGCAGGTGGCGCGAACCGGAAACATGGCGTCGTACAGCGCGGCGGTACAGTCGGAGTCGACACTGAAACCGCTGCTGGCGGATTCGGTGGCGGCGATTGGGCTGCCGGTGTTTTACGCCGAGCAATTGCATGGCGTGCTGTATGTGGAATCGTCGGAACCGGTGGACTTTACGGAGGAAGAGATCCTTTTGCTGGGCACGCTGGCGGACTTGATCTCCGGCGCGCTGCACAACGCGCTGACGTTCCAGAAAGCGCAGGAACAAGCGATTACGGACGGGCTGACCGGCGTCAAAACGCACCGCTTTTTCATGGAAGCGCTGTCCGCGGAATGGAAGCGATCGACGCGCGCGGGCCGCGCGTTTGCGCTGGTGCTGATGGACCTGGACCGGTTCAAGTTCGTAAACGATTTTTACGGCCACCTGGAAGGCGACCTGGTGCTGCAACGCGTGGGACAAATTCTGGAGACGAATTGCCGGCGGTCGGACGTGGTTGCGCGATACGGCGGCGATGAATTCGTGATCCTGATGCCGGAAACGTCGATGGAGCAGGCGCGGCAGCTGGCTTCGAAATTGCGCGGCTGGGTGTCGGCCGATCCGCTGCTGCGCGAAAAGAATATTTCCGCGAGCTTCGGCATTGCGTGCTATCCGCTGCACGGCTCGTCGCCGCAAGAACTGATACAGGTGGCGGACGCGTCGATGTATCTTTCGAAGCATCAGGGCGGGAACGCGGTATCGACGGCGGACCACTTCGATCCGAACGAAGCGAAAAAGTGGAAGCGGGACGTATTGGAAGCGTATCTGGGAGTGACGCTGAAGAGGCTGTTTTCGACCGGGCCGGAAGCGTTTGAGGAAATTTATCAACGATTGAAGCAGTTTACGGAATCGCTGGCGACGACGGAAATTCCGGGGACGACGGCGAGCCTATCGCAAGCGCCGGACGGCCCGCAAGCGCTGCCGCAAGCGGTGCTGGACACGGTGACGTCGCTGGCGTACGCGATCGACGCGAAAGATCACTACACGCAGGGCCATTCGCAAAAAGTTTCGGCGTATGCGGCGCTGATTGCGGAAGCGATGAACATGAACGACGCCGAAGTGGAAGAGGTTCGCCTGGGCGCGGTGCTGCACGACATCGGAAAAGTGGGCATACCGGAACAGATCCTGAACAAATCCGGGCCGCTAAACACCGAAGAGTGGGACATGATGAAATCGCACGTCGTGTTCGGCGCGAAAATTCTGGAGCCGCTGACGCCGCTGGCGCGAATTCGAAACATGGTTTTGCACCATCACGAGTTCTTCGACGGATCCGGCTACCCGGACGCGCTGGCGGGAGAGAACATACCGCTCGGCGCGCGCATTGTGGCCGTCGCCGACGCGTACGACACCATCACGAGCGATCGCACGTACAAGAAAGGCCGGCCGGCGTCCGACGCGCTGGCGGAGCTGGAACGGTGCGCGAACGCCCAGTTCGACGCAAGAATCGTGCAGATATTCGTGCAAGCGATGCGGCAGCTGCCGAATCCGATCATCGAAGTCGCGTCGCTTTCCACCGGCCGCAACTCGTAATAAGCTCCAGACAGCCGCATTCGACGGCAGTAAACTTTCGGGGAGACGGCGATGCAAACGGCGAAAGTAGTGTGGACGGGCGGGCAAAAATTCCGCGCGATGAGCCCTTCGGGCCACACGATTCATCTCGATTCCGACCGCACGACAAACGAAGGGCCGGGACCGATGGAGCTGCTGCTGATGGCGCTCGGAGCCTGCACGGCGACGGACATCGTGATTATTCTCGAAAAAAAACGGCAAAAGATCGACTGGCTGGAAGTGATCTGTTCGGGCGAACGCGCCGCGACGCCGCCGACGGTGTGGACAAAGCTGGAAATACTGTTTCGAATCGGCGGGAACCTGCAGGAGGACGCGGTGAAGCATGCGATTGCGCTGAGCGCGGAAAAATATTGTTCGGTGGCGGCGACGCTGCAGAAGACGGCCACGCTATCGTGGAAGCACGAATTGATTCGTTCGTAGAAACGTAACCCGTTTACCTCCTCGTTGCAACAGTGCGACTTTACTCTTGCGTGAATTTTCGCGGCGCGTTATACCGTTACTACTCCATGGGTTCCCCTGTTCGCAGCTGCTTGCTTGGGAGTATTTGGTTTTGCGCGTGCGCGAGCGCGGTGTTCGCGCAAAGGCGCGCTGAACCGGCGATGCCGGCTCAGACGATCGAGCTTTCCCGGATTCCGCGCGTCGCGCGGCCTCCGAAGCTCGAGGATTTTCTTGCCGGCCGCGCGCGCGAGGCCGAGCTGAAGGTGACGGACTTCCGCCAGAATATTCCGGGCGACGGGGATCCGGCCAGCGAACAGACAACCGCATACCTTTCGTACGATCAGAAAAATCTGTACGTGGTGTTTGAATGCAAGGATGCTTCGGGCATGGTGCGCGCGCACCTTTCCAAACGCGAGGATCTGGATCAAGACGACGGCGTAGGCGTATTTCTGGACACGTTTCACGACAAACACCGCGCGTACTACTATTTTTCGAACCCGCTGGGAATACAGCAAGACGCCATCTATACGGAAGGACAGGGCTACGACTTCAGCTTCGACACGGTGTGGAATTCCGAGGGACGGTTGACGAAAGAGGGATACATCGTCTGGTTTTCCATACCATTCAAGAGTTTGCGTTTTTCGCACGAGCCGGAGCAAACGTGGGGCGTGGCGCTTTATCGAACGATTTTGCGAAAGAGCGAGTACGACTACTGGCCCTACGTGACGCAGCGCGTGCAGGGGCTGGCGCAGCAATTTGCGCCGTTGAACGGACTCGAACACGTTTCACCCGGCCGCAATGTTCAACTGATTCCGTACGGCATGCTGGCGTCGAATCATTTTCTGAACCAACCGGCGAGCGGAGCGGCGCCCGGGTTCAGCGACGTATTTGAGCACCGCGCCGGGCTGGACGCGAAATTCGTGGCAAAGGACGCGCTGACGTTTGACGTCACGCTGAATCCCGATTTCAGCCAGGTGGAATCCGACGACCCGCAGGTGACGGTGAATCAGAGGTTCGCGGTTTTTTTTCCGGAAAAACGTCCGTTCTTCATCGAGAACGCCGGATTCTTCATGACGCCGGTGAACTTATTTTTCTCGCGGCAAATCATGGACCCGCAGTTCGGGGCGCGCGTGACGGGCAAAGCGGGCTCGTGGACGCTGGGCGCGCTGGCGATTGACGACCGGCAACCGAGGCAGGATCAACCGCCCGGCAGTCCGTTTGACGCGCGGGCGGTGGATGGCGTGGTACGCGTTGCGCGCGAATTCGGCAAGCAGTCTTACATCGGCGCGTTTGCCTCGACGCGCGATTTTGCCGACACAAGCAATCGCATCGTCTCGCTGGACGCGCGAATCAAGTTTGGACAAAACTGGGTGACCGATTTTCAGGCGGCGCATAGCTGGACGCGGCAGGACGACCGGCTGCCTCAACTCTGCCAGAACTTCGATTTTCCGCCCGGCGCGGGAGCAAACGTAAATGCGGCGTCGCAACAAGGCAATGCGCTCTACGCGGACGTTTCTTACACGGGCCGGCATTTCGTGATGACGAGCGTTTATTCGGATTACAGTGCGGGGTTCTGCGCCGAGCTTGGCTTCGTGCCGCGCGTGGATATTCGCCAGCAGACTTCGGCGGCAGGATATTATTGGCGGCCGACGCACAGCAAGATCGTGGATTATGGGCCGTCGGCGAGCGAATTAGTGGATTGGGACAACAACAAAGTTTTGCAAGACTGGGCGGCGGCGCTGGGATTTCAAATCGATTTTACGAGGCAGACGACATTCATCGTGAGCCGCGGCGAAGCGTATGAATTGTTCGCGAACCTTGGGTTTCGCAAACACAGCACGGCGTTTCAGTTCAGTTCGGCGCCGTACAAATGGCTGAGCTTCACGGGACGCTACACGACCGGCACGGGCGAGAATTTTTTTCCGGCGAACGGGCTCGAACCATTCCTGGGAAACGTGAATCGCGTGAATCTTGGATTTACGGTGCGGCCTTCGGCGCGATTCCGCATCGACGAAACCGCGATTTACTCCCGGCTTGGCACGCGAAGCGGTTCGACCCCGGCGACGTTCGATCCCGGGCATGCGGTATTCAACAACTATCTGCTGCGGACGAAGCTTAACTATCAGTTCACGCGCGAACTTTCGCTGCGCATGATCGTGGATTACGACGCAACGCTTGCCAACAATCAGCTGCTGGACTTGCAGCGCAATCTCGGCAGTTTCGACGGCGGGCCGGTGCAGCCGGCCAAGAATTTCGTACCGGACTTCCTTCTCACTTATTTAGTGCACCCGGGGACCGCGCTCTACATCGGATACAACAACAGCTTCAACAATCTGCGGCTTGATGAAACGACTTCTCCGGCGCAGGTTTTGCTTCAACGTTCGCCGTTTAACACCACGGGGCGGCTTTTTTTCGTGAAACTGAGCTATCTTTTCCGGTACTAAAGGACCGCGCGAGCGCTCAACTTGTACGGCGACGGCGGCATCGCTTAGAATTCCCTTTCTTTGTTTGCAGGTTTCTCCTGGTAAGGAGCACCATGTCTCACCGCATAGCGGCGAAAATTTCGGGCGTAGCCGGCTTTGTACCGCCGCGGGTCATGACCAACAACGATCTGTCGAAGTTCGTTGAAACGAACGACGAATGGATTCGCACGCGAACCGGCATCCGCGAACGCCACGTGGTGGACAAAGGCATGGCGACGTCGCACATGGCCACGGAAGCGGCCAAGTGTGTGCTGCAACAAACGAAAACGGACGCGGCGGACATTGACTTGATCGTGGTGGCAAGCGTGACGCCGGACATGTTTTTTCCGGCGACCGCGTGCCTGGTGCAGGACCGCATCGGCGCGAACAAGGCGTGGGGATTCGATCTCTCCGCCGCGTGCTCCGGTTTTGCCTATGCGCTCACCGTCGGCGCGCAGTTTGTGGGCGCGGGTTCGCACAAAAAGGCCCTCGTGATCGGCAGCGACACCATGACTTCCATTTTGAACTATCAAGATCGCGCGACTTGCGTGCTTTTCGGCGATGGCGCCGGCGCTGCCTTGATCGAACCGGCGGGGCAGAACGAGGGCATTCTCGATTTCGAACACGACGTGGATGGATCGGGCGGTGAATTTCTTTTTATGCCGGGCGGGGGTTCGCTCAATCCTTCGAGCGCGGAAACCGTCGAGAAGAAAATGCACTATGTGCATCAGGAAGGTTCGCAGGTATTCAAGTACGCGGTGCGCCGCATGGCCGAGCTAGCCGTTCATCTTGTGGAACGGAACGGCTTTACAAGCGACGACGTAGCGCTCGTCGTGCCGCATCAGGCGAATCTCCGCATCATCAAAGCGATGCAGGAACGACTGGGAGTGGAAGATTCGAAAGTGATGGTGAATATCGACCGGTATGGAAACACGACTGCCGCGACGATTCCGCTCGGACTTCGCGACGCGGTCGCCGAAGGGCGCCTGAAGAAAGGCGACCTTGTGCTAATCCTTACGGTTGGCGCCGGCTATACCACGGGCGGCATTCTTCTCCGCTGGGCGTACTAACGCCGTTTTCTATGTTCGGAATTCGCGCGGTTCAAAACTTCCTTTACGGATTGCGCGGCGCCTTGATCACCCGCATCAGCAGCCACGCCGCGAAAAAATGACGCGCGAGAAATCAAGCTTGCACGCTTCTGCAAACGCGTTAACGAAATTTGCCGAATGATTAGCAGGAACGAATGGACGCAGCCAATGCGAGGTTGGCCTGCAAGCGCCTATCGATCTGCACGGCGGCGTACCGGGCGCAAAGAACCTTTTCACGGTCGGTCCAGCCGGAGAGTGACGTGGAGAACTTTCCTGCCACGAAACCAAGAGCCTGAATCGCGTGATAATAGACGCGAACCAAACCGAGTCCGCCTGGCCGATGGCGCAAATCCGGCGTAAGCTCATGCAGTTCGGAGAAGATACGGAAGTGTTCCGCCGTCAATTCTCCGCCGTTGATTTGAGCGGCTTCCAAAATGCGTTCGGAAACCGGCTGAGCGGCGACGCCCATGACAAGCGCGCGCCAGTAGTACACGGCGAATTGGCTTAATGCCACAACCGAGATTGTAAGTAGCATAGCGGAGAACATATCCTCAATCCTCGTGAGTATTCTGGCTTTGGGGTCCGCGGTGGACAATGGGCCACGGGTACTACCGGGGATGGACCTTTCGGCGGTATTCAGTTTGGCGCGCAGACGATGAACCGGAGTTGGGCTGGAGGAGGTTGGCAATGAAGCGAATACTGTGGCTTTTGGCTTTCGTGGCACTGGGGCTGGGCGTTGGCTCGATTTTGGCGGCCAGGCGGCCCGCTGCCGATGTGGCGGTTAACCCGGAAGCGGCCGTCCGCACCGTGCTGGAAGCCCAGGAGACGGCCTGGAATCAAGGGAATGTAGACGCATTCCTGCTTGGCTACTGGAAGTCCGAAAAACTGACGTTTTCCGGCAGCCAAGGCATTATACGGGGCTTCGCCGCCGTCGAGGAGCGCTACCGCAAGGGCTACCCTGACCGGCAGGCGATGGGCAAACTCGCCTTTACGGGCTTGGAAGTCCGCTTTCTAAACCCGGACGCAGCTCTCGTCCTTGGCGAGTGGCACCTGACCCGCGAAAAGGGAGATATCGGAGGAGTGTTCTCGCTGGTGTTCCAAAAACTCCCCGAAGGGTGGCGAATCGTGCATGACCACACCAGCGTGATCCCCGTCAAAAATTGAGCTATTTTATTGAATATAAATGACTTAACTTATTGTGACGAAATCCCTCTTCTGGGTCCAAGCGAACATGGATCGAAAGGGTAGTTTTAGTACTTCACTCGCACATAAGGGAAAATGTTTGCACACTCGCTGCACCAGTATTTTGTAACCTGCTGAATATACAACTGTTACATCCCATTCACATTGGCACCCCCCGTGCATCCTTGCTGTGTCAACACAGAGCAATTGTGGTCGGTCATGGCGTCTCCGGAGTTTGGCAGCTTCCATCCTTCCGAAAGTAGCCACGGTCTTTGGTCAGAGAGGAATTCGTCAGGTTGATAAAGCTTACAAAGGCACTTTTAGGGATTTCAGTCGTGGCAGTGGTGGCGTCGGGGGCTGTCGCCAGCGCCGGTGCATTAAATCCATCCGGCGGCGCGACGCATGCGACGGCGGCAGTCACTTTGGCGCATCTTTTCACTTCAATTGGCACCGCCGCTCGGCCGGAGCCAACGTCTTTGATTCTGCTCGGAATGGGTGGTTTGGTGCTTCTCAACATCCGGCGTCGTCGTAAAGCTGCGTAAGACAGACTGCTTCATTTCCAAATGAACGTTTCCAAATGAAAAAAGGGGCGCCCATAAACGGGCGCCCCTTTTATTCGTGCGCGGATGACCAGCATAATTCAGCGGGTTGGCGAAAAGGCCAATTCGCTTTATGAGGCTCACTTCTGCTTCCTCACTTTTTTCTGCTGGCTCGCCTGCCGCGAACGCTCGCTTCCGGTCAAAGTGGTACGGTTCGTGCTCATCATGGCGCTCGGGAATATTGCGATGTCCAAGCATGCGTTCGTGCGACGATTCAATTTGAAGAAAAAAAAGAAGGGGTGAGCGCGCTCTTCGAGCAAAAAGCCGCGTGATCCAATGAAGGAAGGTTTCTTTTACCGCAAGCTCGTGCTCCCTCTGCTGGATCTGCTCCGCCAGGGGGTGACGCCGGAGAAGATCGCATTAAGCGTCGCGCTCGGTGCCGCTTTGGGCGTATTTCCGGCGCTCGGCTGGACGACCGGTCTGTGCGCGATTGCCGCGCTGGTGCTGCGCTTAAATCTTCCAGCGATTCAAATCGTGAACTACTTCATGTATCCCGTGCAGCTTGCGTTGCTGCTGCCTTTTTTCCGTCTCGGCGAAAAAGTTTTCGGCGCGAAGCACGTGCCGCTTTCCATTTCGAGGATTTTTCAACTCATCCACAATGGCGTGTGGAGCGCGATTACATTTCTGTGGACCACTACGTGGCACGCGATCGTGGTATGGGCAGCGCTCGCACCCGTTTTCGTTGGCGTCGTTTACATGCTGCTCGCACCGCTGCTTCGCCGCGCACTGCGGCGTCAAAGCCAGGCCGCGGCGCAGGCTGCCGGATGATCGGCGCCGCGCTTCACCTTGCGCTCGCTGGAACAGCCATCGTCACGTTCATACTGTTCGTGCAGTGAATCCTGCATCGGCTCATCAAGAAAATGAGGCGATCGCTCTGGGGGATCTTTTTTATGGCCTGCGCGGATCACTGGGGTCACCGCAACGGCAAAGAATGGCTCGTCTCGCCCTGTCTCCTTACCAAGCGAAATCCTTGACCAGGTTGGAGTTGCCAAGTATTTTTCCTCGCACCGGAACAAATCGCCGTCTTCGGCGGTCAAACACGCGGGGGTGTATCCATGTTCGGAAAGTCGTTCGCGGCGATCGCGCTGCTCATCGCCGGTTCCGCCGCTGCCTCGGCGCAGAATCGCTTGCAAGTGACTCACGTAAACGTCGTGGATGTCGTAACCGGCCGCATCCAACCCGACCGGACGCTTTTGATCAGCGATGGAAAAATCGTCTCCATTTCTGGCGGTCCGGCAAGTGCCGCGGCTGGCGAAATCGTTTTCGATGCCCCCGGAAAATTTGTCATTCCCGGCCTTTGGGATATGCATCAGCACTTCGAGGGAGAACCCGGCCAGCGCGAATTCAACCTGATGGTCGCGAACGGCGTGCTCGGCGTGCGCAATATGGGCGGAGTGGCCAAAGAAGTTCTGCAAGCGAGAGAAGACATTCGCAGCGGAAAATATATCGGACCGCAGATTTTCGCTTGTGGACCGATTCTGGACGGGCCCGAACCCACAAATCCGCCCTTCTCGGTCGCCGTGCGCAATGCCGACGATGGCCGCAAGGCGGTCCAGTCCGTCAAAGCAATGCGCGCCGACTGCGTGAAGGTTCACGACGGCGTTCCGTTTGACGCGTACCTCGACATCGCGGACGAAGCCAAGAAAGCCGGCCTGCCCCTTGTTGGCCACGTGCCGGTGCGCGTCCCTATCCGGCAGGCGATCGACGCCGGCCAGCGCAGCATTGAGCACCAGTCGGTCTTCCTTGGAGCCTCGACCGTCGAGGACGAACTCATCGAGTCGGAGAAAAAGAACGACGTCTTGCAGGAAGCCATGCGGACCAACAATTTTCAGTTGATTCCCGAATCGATCGCGAAGAAGGGAAATTATTTTCTGGATCATATCGACGAGGAGCGTGCACACGATCTGTACCGAAGCTTCGCGTCGCACGAAGTGCGTCTGACGCCGACACTCGTCACGCAACGAGCGCTGACATTCGTCGACGATCTGGACAAATCGAATGACGTGCGCCTGAAGTACATTCCGGCAAGCCAGAAAGAATGGTGGCACCCGGAGAAAGGCATGCTTACCCGTTACCGTACGCCGGCGTACATCGCGTTTCGAAAGCGCCAATTCGCCAAGAGCCTTGAGCAGATTCCGGTCGAGTATCGTGACGGCGTGATTTTCCTGGCAGGCACCGATTGCCTGATTCCGTACGTATTTCCGGGCTTTAGTGTGCATGACGAAATGGCGCTTTTTGCGCAGGCCGGCCTTACGCCGCTTGCCGCGCTGCAGACGGCGACCCTGAATCCCGCGCGCTTTCTTGGCATCGAGAACTCGGAAGGGACGGTCGGCGCGGGGAAGGCGGCGAATCTTGTTCTGCTGGACCACAATCCCTTGCTCGACATTCACAACACGACTGGAATTTTTGCGGTGATCGTTCGCGGGAAGCTTTTGAAGCGGACGGATCTCGACGACTTGCTCCAACAAGCCGCAAAGGCCGCGGCAAATTAATTCATCGTGGCGTTTTCCGCGAACATACGCCGAGAAAGAGGCGAATCGAAGGTTATCGCGACGAGTGCAGCTCGGCGCGTAAATTGAAGATTACAAAATCTCGAGGACTTCCTCGTACCGCTTGAAGGGCGGAATCAAATACGCGCCGGCCAATTCCGTCCGCGCCCACGCGAGCATTTCTTTCGCCACCTGAAAGCCGCGCTCACGCGCCGCCGTTCCCGCCGCTTCCAGCGATTTCAACAGCGGCTCGGGAATAATGATTCCGGGCACTTCGTTGTTCAGCCGCAGCGCTTGCTTGTAGCTTGTGAGCGGCCAGATTCCCACCAGAATCGGAATGGCCGGCTTTCCGCCAAGCTTCTTCACAAATTTGTGCCAGTGGTCCGGATCGAAAATCGGCTGAGTCATCGCAAAATGCGCGCCCGCATCGATCTTGGCACGGAAGCGCTCGATTTCGATGTCCAGATCGTCCGCCACCGGATTCACCGCAACGCCAATCGTAAAATTGGTTGCTCCACCCAAAGTTTTTCCGGACCAATCCGTGCCCTGATTCAACCGGCTCAGCACTTTCACCAAGCCGACCGAGTCCACTTCGTAGACGCCGCTCGTCTCCGGATAATCGCCCACCGACGGCGGATCGCCGGTAATCGCCAGCACGTTTCGAACGCCGCCCACCGTCCACGCGCCCAGCAAACCCGCCTGCAAGCCGATAATGTTTTCGTCGCGGGTCGTCAGGTGCGGCACCGTCTCCACGCCGCGCGCTTCGAGCGCACCGGCAACAACCAGCGCATCCATTCCAACGCGCGCCATCGCGCCGGAGTTGATGTCGATGGCATCGACCTTTCCCGACGCCATGATCTTGTCCACCTGCTCGTAAATCCGGTCGAGCGCAATGCCCTTCGGCGGATCGATTTCCACGCTCACGGAAAATGTTCCCGCCTGCATGTTTTTCCAGAGCTTGCTCTCCGGTTCGCGCAGGGCAATCGGCAACGGCTTCGCAGCCGCAACCACGGCTACTCCCGACGCGTGATGCTTCGCCGGCTTCAGCGATTTCACCGCCTCCGCCATGGCGCGAATATGCGCCGGCGTCGTGCCGCAGCACCCGCCGAGAATTCGCACTCCCGCTTCGGCTGCCTCGCGCGCAAACAGCGCAAAATATTCCGGCGACGACTTCGGATAGACGATGCGGTCGCCTTCGCGCTTCGGAAATCCCGCGTTCGGCATTCCGCTCACGCGCAAATCGTCCACCGCCGTCAGCTCCCGCAAAATCGGAAGCAGAGCCTGGGGACCCAGCGTGCAGTTCGCGCCGACGACCTGCACATTTTTGTTTTTCAGTTGCGCCGCCGCGTCGGCCGGACTCAAATCGCCGTACGCGCGGCCGTCTTCCGCATACGTCAGCGAGGCAATGATCGGCATCCCGGAAAAAGACCGGATCGCGTCAATTGCCAGCAAAATCTCTTCAATGTACGTAAACGTTTCGAGGACGAATAGATCGACGCCGCGCTCTTCGAGAGCCTGCGCCTGTTCCAGAAAAATTTCCTGAATCGGTCCCGGCTCCGGATGCCGCGCTTGCACGCCCAATCCCAGCGGACCAATCGAACCCGCAATCAGCACTTCGCGTGCCGCGGACTCCCGCGCTTCGCGCGCAATCTTCACACCGCGCGAATTGAGCCGCTGCACTTCATCGCCCAGCCCGAGCGCCGACAATTTAAACCGGTTCGCGCCGAATGTATTCGTCTCGATAATCTGCGCGCCCGCCTCGATGTACGCCTGATGCACGCGGAACACCGCCTCCGGTTCCGTCGTGTTCAGCTCGTCGAAACACCGCTGCGTCCCCACCGTTTCGTGCAGCAGCGAACCCATCGCGCCATCCGCGATGAGAATCGAATCCTTCACCCGCTCGTTAAAATCCTGAATCTTCAAAGAATGCTCGCTTGTTCAGAATAAATTCGGGTTGGCGGCCGCTTACCGTTTCTGTTCCATCAAGCTGGCAACCGTGCTCATCAAATCGTACTTCGTCAGAATCTCAAAATTCGCTTCGCCCATTTCCACGAACACCGCCGGATTTTCGTGGCTCAAAATATACGTCACGCGCTCCACCGGCGCCGTCTTTGGAATCTTCGGGATCGGCTTGCTCATCACTTCGCGCACCACGAGCTTGCGCAAATCCTTGCCTTGCAGCGCCAGCGTCAGAATTTGATCTTCGTATACCGTGCCAATCGGTATATTTTCTTCAAACACCGGAATCTGTGAAATGTCCTGCTCCTGCATGGTCTTCAACGCGTGGAATACCGTCTGGTACGGCCGCGCAATCACGAGCTCGCGCACTTTTCCCAAACTGTTCTTCGCGTGGACGATCTCGCCCGCCGTAATCGGCACCGCCGATTCCACATATCCGCGCTCGCGCATCCATTCGTCGTTGTACACCTTGCTCAAGTACCGCATGCCCGTATCCGGCATGAACGCCACGATAAAATCTTCCGGCCCCAACTCTTTTGCCAGCCGAAGCGCGCCCGACATGCATCCGCCGCCGCTCCCACCGGTGAAAATCCCTTCCATTTTCACCAGCCGCCGCGCCACCACAAAACACTCTTCGTCGTTCACCTGAATCACGTCGTCCAGAATCTTCATGTTCATCGTCGTCGGAAAAAAATCTTCGCCAATTCCTTCGACAACGTACGTCTTCGCTTTCGCCACTTCCGAAGTCTTGTGAAAGTCGTAGTAGAGCGAGCCTTCCGGATCGACGCCAATAATCTTTACCTTTGGATTTTTCTCTTTCAAATATCGTCCGACGCCGCTGATCGTTCCGCCGGTGCCCATGCCGCACACAAAGTGCGTGATCTTCCCTTGCGAATCTTCCCAAATCTCTGGCCCTGTCGTCCGGTAATGCGCTTCGGGGTTCATCGGGTTGTCGTACTGATTCGGGTAATACGAATTGGGGATTTCCCGCGCCAGTTTTTTCGCCACGGAATAATAACTGCGCGGATCATCGGGCTCGACGGCCGTGGGACACACGATCACTTCCGCGCCCAGCGCTTTCAGCAAATCCACCTTTTCCTTCGATTGCTTGTCTGTAATCGTAAAAACCATTTTGTAGCCGCGCACCGCCGCCACCAGCGCCAGTCCCATGCCCGTATTTCCGCTCGTGCCTTCAATAATCGTGCCGCCGGGCTTCAGCAAGCCTTTCTTCTCTGCCTCGTCAATCATGAACACGCCGATGCGGTCCTTCACGCTCCCGCCCGGATTCGTGTAATCGGCCTTCACATAAATCTGCGGCTTCAATCCCTGATTGATGCGATTCAGCCGCACCAGAGGCGTTTTTCCAATCGCATCCAATATATTGTTGCAACGCATGAACTGGTTTCTCGTCTCTCTCCACCGCGGCGCCGGCGCTTCCACCCGCAAAGCGTTCCTGTGCGATAATTTCCACTTATCATTTTAGCACGATGCATTCGCGCCGCCGGTCAGGCAAACGGCGCAGAGGAGCCCCAAATGGCACGGGAAAACATCTCAAGCGGAGCGCAATGGGAGCCGATCGTGGGCTATTCCCGCGCCGTCAAAGTCGGCAACTTGATCAGCGTTTCCGGCACGACGGCGACCGGCCCCGATGGCCGCATCGTCGGCGTCGGCGACCCTTACGCGCAGACCGTGCAGACGATCCGCAACATCGAAGCGGCATTAACTCGCGCCGGCGCTGCGCTCAAAGACGTCGTTCGCACGCGCATCTACGTTCTCAACATCGCCGAGTGGGAAAAAATCGGCCGCGCGCACGGCGAATTTTTCGGCAACATCCGCCCCGCCACCAGCATGGTGCAAATTTCGCGCCTGATCTCACCCGAAATGCTCGTGGAAATCGAAGCCGACGCCGTTCTCGAAACGTAAGCCGGTTGTGGCATCGTCTTTGTAATGCGGGATTCTTCGATCTACTTGCAAGCCCGCGTTTTTCACATTTTCCGCGGTGTTCGGGCAAAATACGTGGTTATGCCCCAAAACGCACCGTCCACTGAAGTTTGCCTTTCGGCTTTCTTCGCGCTTCAAGAGCCGCTTCGGGATCTCAACCGATGATTTCGCTTCGCAACGTCATCAAGAATTACCACGCCGACGGCCAACTGGTTCGCGCGCTAAACGGCGTTTCGCTGGACGTCGCGCCCGGCGAATTCGTCGCGCTCGTCGGCCGCAGCGGCTGCGGCAAGTCCACACTGCTGAATCTCGCCGGCGCAATGGACTTTCCCACCTCGGGCGAAGTCTTTCTCGACGGGATCAGCACCGGCGCGCAGGACGACGCGGCCCTCACAAAACTACGCCGCGAAAAAGTCGGATTCGTTTTCCAATCCTTTCAACTCATCCATACGCTCAGCGTGGCGGAAAACGTGGAACTGCCGCTGCTTCTCGCCGGCAATCCCAGCGCGCGCAAGATTGCCCTCGGTCGCCTTGCCGCGGTCGAACTCAACGACCTCGATGACCGCATGCCGCATCAACTTTCCGGCGGACAGATGCAGCGCGTCGCCATCGCCCGCGCGCTCGTAAACAATCCGAAAATTCTTCTTGCCGACGAACCAACCGGAAATCTGGACACGACAACCGGCGCCGTGGTTCTGGATTTATTGAAGCGCCTTGCGACCGAAGGAAAAGTCGCCACGCTCATGGCCACGCACAGCATGGAAGCGGCCGCCATCGCCGACGTCGTCGTTGAACTCCGCGACGGCAGGATCGCCGGGCTCAAGCGCAAATGACCGGCCGCGCAAAACTTTTTTGGCGACTGATGGTCCGTCCGATCGGCCGCGAACCGGTTCGCATGGGTTTGACGATACTCGCGGTCGCGCTGGGCGTTGCCGTCGTTCTTGCGATGGATCTTGCCGGAACCGCCGCAACCGGCTCGTTTCGTTCGTCGCTCGAAACACTCACCGGCCATTACAATTTCGAAGTCACCGCGACCGGAGGCGTGCCCGAAGAGATCGTCGGCCGCATCGCAACTTCGCCGATCAATCTTGCCATCTCGCCGCGGATGGAAGATTTTGCCGTCGTGGCGGCGACGAAAAAGTCCGTCGTACTGCTCGGCCTCGACCTCGTTGGCGAAGCCGAGGCCATCCATTTGAAAAGTGATGACGGCGCATCACCATCCGCACCCGAAACCGAGAACATTGCAACAGATTTTTCCGCTGACGATAGTATTTGGGCTGGCAGCAGCCTCGGCTGGCAAAAAGGCCAGCACGTTTCTCTGATCATCGGCGATCGCGAACGCACTTTCACGGTGCGCGGAACGTACGACGATCAGAACCAGCCGGCCATCGTCATGGACATTGCGGCCGCGCAACGCACCGTCGGCCGAGCGGAAAAAGTTGACCGCATCCTCATTGCAATTCCGGAGAGCGAAAACCTCGAAGCGCAAACAAGACAAATTTCCGCGCTGCTTCCCGCGGGTGCCGAAATTCGCTCCGCCGGAACGGCCACCGACGAAAACCGCAAAATGCTTGCCGCTTTTCGCTGGAATCTGAAGTTGCTCAGCTATATCGCTCTCATCGTTGCGGCGTTTTTGATTTACAACACCATCTCCGTTTCCGTCGTGCGTCGCCGCGCCGAAATCGGCATCGCCCGCGCGCTCGGCGCAAGCCGCTCGGACGTTCTGCTCGCTTTCACCGGCGAAGCGGCCGTACTGGGCGTGGCTGGCGCGGCGATTGGCGTCCCGATTGGCCGCGTAATGGCAACCGGCGCGGTCCGCTTGATGGGCGCTACGGTCAACGCGCTTTATGTCAGCAGCCGCCCAGGGCCAATCGAGCTTGGCGCCAATTCCATCATCACCGCGCTCGTTGTCGGAATTGGCGTAGCAATTCTCGCGGCGTACGCGCCGGCGCGCGAAGCTTCGCAAATTGCGCCCATCGAAGCCATGGCGCGCGGCCGGCGTGAATTTCTCATGCGCGTTCATTCCTTGCGCGACTTGACTCTCGCCGCCATTTTTGGCGCGGCGGCGTGGGCGGCCGCAAAAGCGCCCGCCGTTGGCGGCAAACCGCTTTTCGGCTATCTGGCAACTCTCTTGGCGATTGTCGCGGGCACGCTGGCCATTCCGTCCGTTGTCCACGCGGCGATGAAACTTTTCGGCGCAACATTGCAACGAACCAGCGTCGCCGCGCTGCTGGCCTCACGCAGCCTTCTCGGCTCGCTGCGCCGCACGTCCGTTCTTGTTGGCGCGCTTGCCACCGCCATCGCCATGATGACCGCCGTCGGCATCATGGTGGGAAGTTTCCGCACCACTGTCATCCAATGGATGGAAGGCGAAGTCCCTGCCGATTTTTATCTTCGCCCGGCCGGCAACTCTTCGGCCGACCGGCATCCGACCATTTCTGCCGAGCTCGCGGATAAGCTTGCAACACTGCCCGGCGTCGAAGCCGTCGACCGCCTGCGTGCGTATCAAGTCAGCTTCGACGGCGTTCCCACCACTGTTGCCGCGGCCGATCTTCGCGAATCGCGCAAACGCGGCCACAGCGATTTTTTCTCCGGCCGCCCGGCGGAAGAAGTTTTAAACGAGTTGCGCTCAGGAGACGCCGTCGTCGTCAGCGAACCCTTCACATACAAACACAAACTCAAGCGAAACGATTTCATCTCGCTTCGGCTGGGCACGTCCCTCGCCTCGTTCCGCATTGCGGATGTCTATTATGACTACGGCAGCGAACGCGGCTTCATCCTGATGGATCGCAGCGCCATGAAAAAATATCTTCCCGGCGATGCGCCGTCCAATCTGGCCGTATACGTGGCGAACGGAGCCGACCCGGCCGCGATCCGAAAGGAGATCGAGCTGGCCGCCGCAAACTATCGCGTTTTGATTTTTTCCAACGCGGATTTGCGCAAACAAGCGATCGTTGTCTTCGACAAGACGTTTGCCATCACCTACGCGCTCGAAGCGATCGCCGTGTTCGTCGCCGTCATGGGCGTCGCGGGAGCGCTCCTTGCGCTTGTCATCGACCGCAAACGCGAACTCGGCCTCCTTCGATTTCTTGGCGCAAGCCGCGCACAAATCCGCCGCATGATTTTGGCGGAAGCCGCCCTGCTGGGCCTCGTTGCCAATGCGGCTGGCCTCTTGCTCGGCTTCGCCCTCTCGCTGATTCTCGTTTTTGTCGTGAACAAGCAATCCTTTGGGTGGACGATTCGCTTTCACTGGCCTGTCGCCATACTGGCCGGTGCTCTTTCGCTGATTTTTGTCGCCACCGTCCTCGCCGGTTTTTATCCGGCGCGAATCGCCGTGCGCCTGAATCCTGTCGAGGTCGTCCATGAGGAATAGAGCCTTTTGCGCGGCGCTCCTGCTGGCGATTTTTCCTGTGCTTGACGCGCCATATCGTGTCGCAGCGCCGGGCTATCGCTATGAATTTCCGCGCGACTTTTTCGCTCATCCGGAATTTCAAACCGAGTGGTGGTACACGACCGGCAACGTAAAAACCGCCGACGGCCGTGCCTTCGGCTTTGAGCTGACGTTTTTCCGCGAAGCCGTCAACCGCGACGCATCGAAGCAGGGAGCCTGGGACCTTCGCGATATTTACTTGGCGCATCTCGCGTTAAGCGACCTCGACGGCGGCCACTTCTATCACTCCGAGCGCGTCAATCGAAGCGGACCCGGCATCGCCGGCGTAGATTCTGCCGGCGGAAAGGTGTGGAACGGCAACTGGTCCGCGGTTTGGAAAAAAGACGGCTCACAGGAGTTAACCGCGCGAAGCGGCGACTTCGAATTCGACTTCACGCTCAAATCGGAAAAAATGCCCGTCGTTCACGGCGAAAATGGCGTGAGCCAGAAAGCCGACGGCGCGGGCCGCGCGAGCCACTACTTTTCTCAAACGCGCCTCGCCACCAATGGAACAATCTCCGTCCAGGGAAAACAATTTCGCATCTCCGGCCTCTCGTGGATGGACCACGAATTCTTCACGCACCAACTCAGCGCGGATCAAACCGGATGGGATTGGTTCAGCATTCAATTGGAAGACAAAACCGAACTGATGCTCTTCATTTTGCGCCGCCAGGACGGCTCGATTGACCCGCACTCCGCGGGAACGTACGTTGACGCGGCAGGAAAAGCCACGCACTTGCGTGCGAACGAATTTTCGTTGACCCCCACCAGTGCAAGCTGGAAGAGCGTCCAGACCGGCGCGACGTATCCAATCGCGTGGAATGTCGTCGTTCCAAAATTAATGATTACGCTCTCCGCAACAACGCGGCTGCCGCAACAAGAATTGGCAGCAACCTCCAAATTCGCGCCGGGTTATTGGGAAGGCGCCATGCAATTTTCCGGCAAACATTGCAGCGCCGACATTCTCGGCGTGGGATACCTCGAAATGACGGGATACGATCACCCGCTGCGGTGGACAAAATAATAAATGATAAATGGAGAAGTTTTTTCCAGTTCTAGTACGCAGGAAACCTGAAGTTTTTACATGTACGCCGTCGAATCGGCGTCGCGTTCTGAGACGCGGCAGCCGATCAAATCTATCGTCGCACGATATATCTTGCTGAATTTTCACAAGATACGAGTTTGAAGCGAGAACGGCCACCCGATTGCCCTTGCTTCTGCGTGAAATAATCGCTTGTCCGGAAAACATTGAATCGCACGGCTTCGGGACAAATTGCTTGGGGGGCGACATGTTGAGGTGGTCACTTGGATTTTTCATCGTCGCGCTGATCGCGGCGATCTTCGGATTTGCCGGAATCGCCATCGCGGCCGCCGGTATCGCGAAGATTCTGTTCTTCATCTTCGTCATTCTTTTTCTGGCGTCGCTTCTTGGCCACATCGTTCGGCGCACTTGAACGGCCCGTTCACAAGCGAGTACGCACTTTCGGCTAGACCAAATTTACTCGCCCCAGCATGAACTCAATACATGAACTCAATAAAGGAGAGAGTGGCAATGAAAAGCTGGAAAGCAATTCTAATGGGAACACTTTTGATCGTGCCGGCCGCATTTGCACGCGGCGGTGACGAAAATGCGAAAGACGAAACCAAGCGGCTTGAAAACGCCGGAACCGTGATGGACGAAATCCTGAACGTTCCGGACGACATTCCACAGGACTTGCTGGATAAGGCGCGCTGCGTCGTTGTTCTGCCTTCCGTTTTGAAAGCGGCGTTCATCGTCGGCGGCAGCTACGGACGCGGCACGATGGTGTGCCGCACTGGAAAAGATTTCACGGGTCCGTGGGGCGCGCCGGCGATGTACGCGCTCGAAGGCGGCAGCGTTGGACTGCAGATCGGCGGCGAAGCGACGGACTTCGTCATCCTCGTGATGAACAACCGCGGCATGGACAGTCTGCTGCACAGCAAAGTGAAACTCGGCGCGGACGCAACCGTCGCGGCCGGGCCGAAGGGCCGCACCGCATCCGCGGACACCGACGCGTATATGCGCGCGGAGATGCTGAGCTATTCTCGCGCACGCGGCGTTTTCGCGGGCATTTCACTGGAAGGATCGACGCTGCGTCCGGACGAAGATGCAAATCATCGCCTGTACGGCAAGGAAGCTTCGGCGCAGAAAATCGTTCTTGAATCGAAAGTAGATTCGCCGCCGGCCGGAGCAAAGCTCGTCGGACGGCTGCAAAAAGCTTCCCCACAACTAAAACAATAAACAGAGCGCAACCGAGGACAAAGCGGAGGCGGGTGCTCGCCTCCGCTTATTTTTTTTCGCAACGTTTCTCAGAAAATATGCGGAGGAAGTTCTAATTCGCTTTGTTGCGGATTTCGATCGTCGTGCCGGTGCCGGAAGCGGAGTCGCCGCTGATCCAGATGGTCGCGCGAGCGGGTTCGACGCCAAAGACATTTTGATCGTTCCAAAGCGCAAACGCTTCGGAGGGAACGGAGAAAACGATTCGCTTGGTTTCGCCGGCCGCGATCGTCACCTGTTGGAAGCCCTTCAGCGCGCGAACGGGTTCGGAAACGCTCGTGCCTTCGAGCCGCACGTAGAGTTGCACGGTTTCCGTGACGGTGCGCGTACCGGCATTCGTGATATTGGCGCCGGCGATCAACGGAGCGGGCGCGGAGGAAGTTGAGTTTTTCAGCCCTTCGCGCAACCAATCGAGCCGGAGTTCGGGCTTGCTTAACTCGACGGGGCCGTAACGAAGCGTTGAATACGTAAGGCCGAATCCGAACGGAAATTGCGGCGAATTCAATTCGTCGAGATACCGCGAAACGAATTTTTCATCGTGGCCGTTGGGAAAACTCGTTGCGTCGTTCTGCGCTGCGGGTCGCCCCGTATTCAAAGCGTTGTAATAAATCGGAATTTGGCCGACGCTGCGCGGCCACGTCATGCTCAATTTTCCAGCGGGATTATTTTCGCCGAATAATGTGCGGACGAGCGCGGGGCCGGCTTGCATGCCCGGGAACCACGCGGCGACAACGGAAGGAATGTGTGCAAACGCCCAGGGAAGAATCAGTGGCCGTCCGCTGAAGACGAGCAGGACGACAGGTTTTCCCGTTGCCACCACGGCTTCGAGCAACTGTTCCTGGCGGCCGGGAAGATCAAGGCGCGCGCGTGAAGCCGCCTCTCCCGTCATTTCCGGGCCGTTTTCGCCGAGGGCAAGAATCGCGACATCGGAATTCTTCGCGGCGTCGACCGCGGCTTTTATTTCTGCGTCGGTCGCCGTGGAAAATTCCGCGCCTTTGGCATAGTGAACCCGCGGCTCGCCAAGCTTTTGATTGAGCGCGGCGCGAAGAGTAACGGCATCGCGGCCGTTTCCGAGCCCGCCCCACGATCCAAACATCGCGGCACCGTCGTCGGCGAGCGGGCCGATTACGGCTACGGATTTAACATCAGATGAAAGCGGAAGCAGCGGCGTGGCGGAAGGCAATAGATCGTTCTTGAGCAGGACGAAAGAGCGCTCCGCTATTTCGCGCGACAGCGCGACGCCTTCCGGTTGCAGCATCGCGGCGGACTCTTTTTTCTCGTCGGCGTAAGGGTTTTCGAATAGACCGAGCGCGAATTTGACGCGGAGGACGTGGCGAACGGATTCGTCAATCTCGGATTCGGAAATCTGGCCGGAATGGACGAGTTCCGCGAGGTGGTCGTGATAAAGACTGCTGACCATGTCCATGTCCACGCCGCCTTCAAACGCTTTGCGCGCCGCCGCGGCGCCGTCGTTGGCGATGCCGTGGTTCATAAGTTCGGCGACGGACGTCCAATCGCTGTCCACGATGCCGCGGAAACCCCATTCCTGGCGAAGAATCTTTTTCAGCGTGAACGAATTTGCCGAAGCAGGAATTCCATTCAACGAATTAAACGCGCTCATGATCGAGCCGGCGCCGGCATCAAGGGCGGCGCGAAACGGCGGAAGGTAAATCTCTCTTAACGTGTGTTCCGAAATCTCGGTCGTGTTGTAATCGCGGCCGCCCTCCGCAGCGCCGTAACCAACATAGTGTTTTGGACAGGCAAGAATGCTTTCCGCGTTGTTCAAATGGCGGCCCTGGTAGCCGCGCACGTAAGCTCGCGCGAAAGCGGAGCCGAGAAATGGATCTTCGCCGTTTCCTTCGGCGGTGCGGCCCCAGCGCGGATCGCGAGTAATGTCCACCATCGGGGAAAAGGTCCAGCGAACGCCGGTTGAAGAGGCCTCGCGCGCGGCAACGCGAGCGGCGCGTTCGGCAAGTTGCGGATCCCACGTAGCGGAAATTCCAAGCGGGATCGGAAACTCGGTCCGGAAGCCGTGGATCACGTCGAGACCGAAAATCACCGGAATGTGAAGCCGCGATTTTTCAACGGCGACGCGCTGGAAGGCGTTGGATTCCTTGGCGGTGACGATATTGAAGAGTGCGCCGATTTGGCCTTTGGCGAGCATGTCGTTGTAATCGGTGCGGCCGGTGCCGGGACCGGTGGGCTGGCCGGCGGAATATTGGACAAGCTGGCCAACTTTTTCTTCGAGCGTCATTTTCTTGAGAAGCTCTTCAACGCGTGGTTCGATGGAGGGATCGTCCCATTCTGGTGCCGCCGCAGCCACCGCGCGCGAAACGGAGTTCGGCGATTGCGATAAAGCGGCACGAGGAGCGGAGAAACACAAGGAGGCAAGGATCGCGCAAAAAAAAGGCGACCGAAAACGAAGCAACAGTCTGCCGGCGAATAAGGAGTACATGGTCTCGACCTGGGGAGCGATAGAATTTACAGACTTGGCAAAGCCGCACCGAACAACGAAATGGTAATGCAACCGGGATATTTAGTAAAACGATTTATCCAATAGAATTATTGCATTTTCGGGATGCGGATCGGGGCGGGCAAGTCTCACGGCCGGGAACTTATTCGGGCTCGTGGGTCACGATGTGGACGTCGACTTCGGGAGATTCGCGCAGAAAACGGTGCGCCGCCGAAAGATACAGATACTTCTTCCAGCCTTTTTCGACGGAACGGCCGAAGATGACCTGGGTGATGTGCTTTTCGCGCACCGCATGAGCAACCGTATCGGCAACGCTCACGCCTTTCAATTGTAGAACCGTGGCGCCCAGATTTTCGGCGAAGCGAAGATTGGCGGCAACGGAGCGCCGCTCCTCATCGCTATTGTTGCGTCCGGTTTCAACGTGGACGACGTAAAGTTCGGAATCCAGGCGGCGCGCCATGCGGGCGGCGCGGGCGATGAGATATTGCGCGGCGGGATTCGAGCTGACGCAGACGGCAATCCGTTCGCGGACCGCCCAATTTTTTTGAATGTCTTTCGCCGCCATGTAATTTTCCAGATTGCGGTCAACTTGCTCGGCAACCTGGCGGAGGGCGAGTTCGCGGAGCGCAATCAGATTGCCGCGACGAAAAAAATTGTCGAGCGCTTGTTCGACCTTGGTTGCCGAGTAGACGTCGCCGCGGCGCATGCGGTTTTGCAGCGCTTCGGGAGTGAGATCGACCATGACGGTTTCGTTGGCAGTCATGGGAACCCAGTCCGGAACGGTTTCCCGGACGGTGATTCCGGTGATGTTGCGCACGGTCGGAGAGATGCTTTCGATGTGCTGGATGTTGAGCGTTGAAAGCACGTCGATTTTCGCGGCAAGCAGGTCTTGAATGTCCTCGTAGCGTTTGCGGTGTTTGCTGCCGGGAATGTTGGTGTGCGCGAGCTCGTCGACCAGAACGACCGCGGGGTTGCGCGCGAGGATTGCTTCGAGGTCCATCTCTTCAAAAATTGTGCCCTTGTAATCGACCTTGCGGCGAGGGACGCTCTCAAGCTGCGCGGTGAGTTCTTCAATGCCCTTGCGGCCGTGAGATTCGATGATCCCGATCACGATGTCTTCGCCACGAGCGTGGCGCCGGATCGCTTCGCTGAGCATGCTGTACGTTTTCCCCACTCCGGGAGCGTAGCCAAGAAACAATTTAAAGCTTCCCTTGGCCTTTTCGGCGGGAGAAGCAACTGCCAGCCAGTCTTCAGGCTTCTTGGGCAAGTTAGAAATCTCCCCGAGTCGGACAACTATTCGCAAATCGAAGTCGCGCCGCGACTGCGATAGACTTGCAGCATGCAGCGAAACGCCCGGCAACGCATTCCACGGACCATTGCGGCATTGCTGATCGTGGCCGCCATCACCGCGTTTTACCGAAAAACAAATCTCCACGTAAATCAAACCACGGTCGCGCTGTCCCTGCTGATGGCGATTTTAGCAGTTTCCGCGGCCTGGGGGATGGCGGTCTCGGCGTTGATGTCCGTGGCGGCGATGCTAGCGTTCAACTATTTTTTCCTTCCGCCGATCGGCCGTTTGACGGTGGCCGACCCGCAGAATTGGGTGGCGCTCGCGGCATTTTTGATGACGGCGATCATGGGAAGCCAGTTGTCCAGCCGCATTCGAAAAGAAGCCGACGTGGCCCACCGGCGGCGAATCGAGATCGAGCAGTTGTATACGTTCAGCCAGAAACTGCTGGGCGAAGGCAACGTGATTCAACTGCTGAACGCGATTCCCAATCACATTGTGGAGTCGTTCGAAGCGGGCGCGGCAAGCGTTTTCCTTGCGGAAAAGCAAAAATTTTACCGGTCAGGCCACGGAACGCTGCAGCTGGAAGAGGAGCAATTGCGGGCGACCTTCGAACGGGAAGAACCGGCAATCGACGCTGCGAACAGTTTCAGTTTTGCGCCCATTCGGCTGGGCATGCGGTCAATTGGAAGCTTCGGCGTTTCCGGCGCGCGCCTGACCCGGCAAACTCTTGAGGCCGTGGGCACGTTGCTCGGAATCGCAATTGAACGGGCACGCGCCGTCGAACAATTGAGCAAAACCGAAGCGGACCGGCAGAGCGAGCGGCTGAAGTCCGCGCTGCTCGATTCCATTACGCACAATTTTCGCACGCCGCTCACGTCGATCAAAGCGTCGGTCACTTCGCTCCTCTCCGACCGGCCACCGCGAGCGGAACAAGGCCAGGAATTGCTGCAAATCATGGATGAAGAGTGCGACCGGTTGAATCGCTTGATCGAAGAAGCCTCGGAGATGGCGCGGCTTGAGGCGGGAGAAGTGGTGTTGGTGTACGAACCCGTCGATGTGGCCGAATTGATCGATGCGGCGATGGAAGACTGCAAACACGCTCTGGGTGAGCGCGAAGTGAAAGTGAAGGTTCAAAAGGGACTCCCGAAGCTCCGCGCGGATCTTTCGCGCGCCAAAGAAGTTCTGGTGCAGCTGCTGGACAATGCGAATCTTTACTCGGAGAAAAACAGGCCGGTCGTGGTAAGCGCCGAGAGCGCGGGAAACTTCGTGTCGCTTTCCGTCTCCGACCAGGGGCCGGGGATTGACGGTTTGGAGCAGGGATTGATTTTCGACAAATTTTACCGCGGCAAGGAGCAGCGAGCGGTGGCGCAAGGAACGGGAATGGGACTCTCAATTGCGCGAGCGATCGTGGAAGCGCATGGAGGATCGATCGGCGTGACGAGCCAGCTGGGGCACGGATCGGTCTTTTCGTTTACGTTGCCGATTGTGCGCACGGCAGGAGAATCGCGATGACCAGCGCAAAGGTTTTGATTGTAGACGACGCGCAGCAGGTGCGGCGCGTCCTCCGTACGGCGCTTTCCGCGGAGGGCTACACCATTTTTGAAGCGGGCACGGGAGAAGAGGCGCTTAGTTTGATTCGAACGTCGCCCCCGGACGCCATTTTGCTCGATGTGAATATGCCGGGCATGACGGGACTCGAAACGTGCCACGAAATTCGGCGGCACTCGGACGTGCCGATCCTGATGCTAACCGTGCGGAATGCAGAGCGCGACAAGGTGATGGCGCTCGACGCCGGCGCGGACGACTACGTCGTAAAACCCTTCGGCATGCAGGAACTCCTCGCGCGGTTGCGAGCGGCGCTGCGGCGGCGCGGCGCGCAATCCAAGTTGACGAGCTTCGAATCAAAAACGCTGAGTGTGGATTTTGAGACGCGGCAAGTGACGGCGGGCGGAAAAGAAGTACACCTGACACCCAAGGAATTCGAATTGCTCCGCCAACTGGTGGCGAGCGCGGGGAAACCGCTGACGCACCGAAGATTGTTGCAAACGGTGTGGGGACCGGACTACGGCGACGAGCCCGAGTATCTGCGGGTGATGGTGAATCAACTGCGGAAAAAGATTGAGGCGGACCCCGCAAAACCCAAATTTATCTTGACGGAACCGTGGGTAGGGTACCGTTTTCAGCCGCCAAAAGAGAAAAAAGAAGAAGCGGAGTAATCGAGAGCATTCCCCGCGCGTTCACACTGGCATCCATTGGTTTCAATAAAACAAGTGGACTCTTCGTCGAACAGACTCTTTCCCCGCGACAAGCAAGCCCCATTCCCACAGTCGGCGGAGTCGAGCGCAAGTTTCAATTCCGACACATTGACGCGAGATTCTCCCACGGGAACGAACGGGCAGCATCATGGCGCGCAAGGAAATAAATCGGTTTTGGCCAACCAAGCCAAAGCTTGATCCGGGCTAGCGTGCGCGGCAGCGCCTAAAGAATTGCCAAGATGTGTAGTGAAGATTTTGTGCGCCCGGTAAACACAAGCGCCAGAGGCCAATCGAGACGCCTGGAGTACACTCTTTTTGCCGATTCAGGGCGGCAGAGTTTCCATGGACCTATCGCGCGTTGCGGAAGAACTGAGAAGCGTAGTGCAGGGCGAGGTGGCGTTCGACGCCGGCGCCAGAGCGCTCTACGCAATGGATGGATCGAACTACCGGCAAGTGCCGTTAGGCGTGGTGGTTCCGAAGTCAATTGAGGACGTGGCCGCAGCCATCGGTGTGTGCCGCGCATATGGAGTGCCGCTTTTTTCGCGTGGCGCCGGCACAAGTTTGGCCGGTCAGTGCTGCAATGCCGCCGTCGTGCTGGACTGGACGCGGCACATCAATCACATTCTAGAAATCAACGCGGCCGAACGTTTTGCGCGAGTGCAGCCCGGCGTCGTGTGCGATCAATTGCGCGATGCCGCGGCGGAGTTCGGCTTGACGTGGGGGCCGGACCCGGCAACGCACACCCATTGCACGTTCGGCGGAATGATTGGCAACAATTCATGCGGCGTGCATTCACAGATGGCCGGAAAAACCGTCGACAACGTGCTGGAACTGGAAATTTTGCTCTACGACGGTACAAAAATGAGGGTTGGGCCGACGACGCAAAGCGAGTTGGAAGCGAAAGTCTCATTGAGCGGGCGCGAGGGCGAAATTTACCGGAAACTTTCCGCGCTGCGCGCGAAGTATGAAAGTTTGATTCGCGAGCGATATGCAAAAATTCCGCGGCGTGTTTCCGGATACAACCTGGATGAATTGCTTCCCGACGCGCGAGGAAACTTCAATTTGGCGCGCGCGCTGGTGGGCACGGAATCGACTTGCGTGACGGTGCTCGAGGCGAAGGTGAGGCTGGTTGAAGGACAGCTCGCGCGCGCGCTGGTCGTCCTCGGGTATTCGGATATTTTTGCGGCGGCAGACCATACCGCCGAAGTGCTTCCCTTTGGGCCGATTGGGCTCGAAGGATTCGACAGTGTCACGACGCGCAACATTTTGAAGAAGGGTTTGCTACAAGCGGAATATTTGCCGCTGTTGCCGAAAGGCGGCGGGTGGTTGCTGGTGGAATTTGGCGGCAAAGAAACAGCGGAGGCGGAAGAAAAGGCTCGCGCGTTTTTGCACGCGGTGGAGGCGAAACAACGCGTGACCTCGCGATTGCTCTTGGACCCGGGCGAGCAGCGGAAAGTTTGGACGCTTCGCGAATCGGGGCTGGGCGCGAATTCGTATGTGCCGGGAGAAGACCCAAGCTGGGAAGGTTGGGAAGACTCGGCGGTGGCGCCAGAAAAATTGGGGCCGTATCTGCGCGATTTGCAGGCGCTTTACGAGAAATTCAATTACAAGGCCTCGATGTACGGCCACTTTGGCCACGGATGCGTGCACAGCCGGGTGAATTTTGATTTGGCCACGGCCGTCGGCGTAAAAAAGTGGCGCGAGTTTATGGAAGATGCCACCGACTTGTGCGTGCAATATGGCGGGTCGCTTTCCGGTGAACATGGTGATGGTCAGGCGCGGGCGGAATATCTGCCGAAAATGTTTGGCGCCGACCTCGTGCAGGCGTTTTGCGAGTTCAAGGCAATCTGGGATCCGGACGGAAAAATGAATCCGGGCAAGGTCGTGGAGCCGTACCGGATCGATGAAAACTTGCGATTGGCCGTGCCGACGAAAGGGCAGATGGTGGCGACGCATTTTTCCTTCGCCCAGGACGGCGGCGATTTCTCGCAGGCAGTCGAGCGTTGCGTGGGCGTTGGCAAATGCCGTCGCGCGTCGGGGCAAGGCGAGCAAGACACGATGTGTCCCAGTTTTATGGTAACGCGCGAAGAAAAACATTCGACGCGCGGGCGTGCGCACCTGCTTTGGGAGTTGACGCGCGGCGAAGTGCTGACCGGCGGCTGGAAAAGCGAAGAAGTGAAGGAAGCTCTGGACCTTTGTTTGGCGTGCAAAGGATGCAAGGGCGATTGTCCGGTGAACGTGGACGTGGCGACGTACAAGGCGGAGTTTCTTTCGCACTATTGGGAAGGGCGAATGCGACCGGTGCGCGCTTTCGTTTTTGGGTGGATCGATAAGTGGGCGGCAGCGGCCGCAATCGCGCCGCGAATTGCAAATGGATTCCTCCGGCTGCCGATGGCAGGCACATTGATAAAGAAATGGGTTGGGATCGCGAGCGAGCGCACCCTTCCCCCCTTTGCGCGAAAAACATTTCGTGCGGCGTTCTCCAGACGTCCGCAGAGCGACGCCGGAAAGAAACCGGTGATGCTGTGGACGGACACATTCAACAACAATTTTCGGCCGGAGACTTTAAACGCGGCGGTCGAGGTGCTCGAGGCGGCCGGATTTTCCGTGACGATTCCCGAAATTCGTTTGTGTTGCGGTCGGCCGCTCTACGACCACGGATTCCTGGATATGGCGCGAGCTTACCTCGAAAAGATTCTGACGGCCTTGCGCGAGCCGATTGCACAAGGAATTCCAGTAATCGTTTTGGAGCCAAGCTGCTGCTCGGTGTTTCGCGACGAGCTAATCGATTTGCTTCCGAAGCGAGACGATGCACGAAAGTTGTCCGCGCTGGCGCTGACTCTGGCCGAATTTTTGGAAAAGTATGCACCGGCCTTTTCACCGCCCAGATTGGAACGAGATGCAATCGTGCAGGGGCATTGTCACCACAAAGCGATCATGCGAATGAAAAACGACAAAGCGCAAATGAACAAACTGGGATTGCGTTACGAAGTATTGGAATCCGCCTGCTGCGGCATGGCCGGAGCTTTCGGCTATGAGAAAGATAAATATGAAGTTTCGCAGGCGTGCGGCGAACGAGTCCTGCTTCCGCGCGTGCGACAAGCGAACGAACAGACTTTGATTGTTGCGGACGGATTTAGTTGCCGCGAACAGATCGAGCAAGCCACCGGCCGCAAAACCGTGCATCTCGCGGAAGCATTGCAGATGGCGCTCCGGCTTCGTTGATTCCGCTCGTCTGCGACGAGGCGCGGCGCATCGCGCAACATTTCCTCCAACAAGAAAAAACCGTCCACACTCGGCGAAGCGCGGCGGCGGTCAATTCACTTTGGTGAAGTTGAACATCCAATTCACCCCGAAGCGGTCCGTAATCATTCCAAAGTAGGCGCCCCAGAAAGTGTCCTGCAGCGGCATGATTTCTTTTCCTCCCTCGCCAAGCGCAGAAAAAAGTTTTTTGGTCTCCTCCTCACTCTCACACTCGATCGAAATCGAGAAATTATTGCCTTGCAGAAAAGCCATTCCGGGCATCGTGTCCGACGCCATGAGCAGGAAAGCGCCCTTCGTAAGGCGTGCGTGAATAATTCTGTCTTTCGCCTCCGGAGGCGTGTCGAATGGAGCCGTCGAAAACGGCATGAGATTCAATTCGCCGCCGATGCACTTCGAGTAAAACTCCATCGCTTCGCGGCAGTTCCCGTCAAAATTCAGATATGTGTTGGCGCTCTTCATTGCGCGCTCCTAAAAAAGCGAACCGCGAATTCGTTGCGGAAGTAGTTTAGCCGCCGGCAATTGCGCCGATAATAAGAAATGGCTCGGCGCCCGCAACAACTTCGGGCGGCACCGGCGAGTCCGGCGATTCGTGCGACAAATCCTCTCCACACGCAAAGAATCGCAGGAAGGGACGCCGTTGCTGCGTCGTGTGATCGCGGATCGTGCCCTTCAGCATCGGGTATTCCGCTTCGATCGAGTCCAAAATCGCACGCAGCGTAACCGGCCCCGCGACAGCGATTTGTACTTCACTGCCCACATGAGCGAGCGTGCGAAGATGTTGCGGCAGCACCACGCGGATCATTTGAGCGTCTGGACCTCGACGGACAACACACCGGGAAGATCGTGCACGATCGGTTTCCACGTGTCGCCCGCGTTCGAAGAAACATAAACCTGCCCGCCCGATGTGCCGAAATAAATGCCGCACTCATCAAGCGTATCCACGGCCATCGCATCGCGAAGTACGTTCACGTAACAATTTTGCTGCGGCAGCCCCTTCGACAGCTCTTCCCATTCGTTGCCGCCGGTCTTGCTGCGGTAAACGCGGAGTTTGCCGTCCGGCACAAAATGCTCGGCGTCGCTCTTGATGGGCACAACGTAAATCGTTTCCGGCTCGTGCGCGTGCACGTCGATCACAAATCCAAAATCCGTCGGCAAATTCCCGCTCACTTCGGTCCAGGAGTCGCCCGCGTTGTCGCTGCGCATCACGTCCCAGTGCTTCTGCATAAAAAGCACTCCGGGCCGTTTCGGATTCATCGCGACATGGTGAACGCAATGCCCAACCTCCGCCGTCGGATCCGGAATGTATTGCGAATGAAGCCCCTTATTAATCGGCTTCCATGTTGCTCCGCCATCGTCGCTCCGGAATGCGCCCGCCGCCGATATGGCAATGTAAATCCGCTTCGGATCGCTGGGATCGAGAATGACCGTGTGCAAACACATACCGCCCGCACCCGGTTGCCACTTCGGCCCCGTACCGTGGCCGCGCAATCCGGAAAGTTCATGCCAGGTTTTGCCGCCGTCTTTGGACTTGAACAGCGCCGCGTCTTCCACGCCGGCAAAAACCGTGTCGGATTCCGTGAGCGACGGCTCAATGTGCCACACGCGCTTGAATTCCCACGGATGTTGCGTGCCATCGTAAAACTGATGTGTCGTCAGCGGTTTGCCTGTTTCCGCGGACACATCGTAAACAAATTTATTGCTCTCGCCCTTCGGCATCCCGCCAGGCCCCGTCTGTTCGCCCGGTGGCGTCCCCGGCTGAATCCAGGTTTTGCCGCCGTCGTCGGAACGCTGAATGATCTGCCCAAACCACCCGCTGGTTTGCGAAACATAGATGCGATTCGGATCGACCGTCGAACCCTTGACGTGGTAAATCTCCCAGCCGGCGAAGTGCGGTCCACTGATGTCCCACTTTTCGCGCTTGCCGTCCGAACTTAAGATGAACGCGCCTTTGCGTGTTCCCACCAGAACTCTTACGCCGCTCATGAAGACTCTCCTTCGATCGAAATTCGAATACTGTTAAAGGATTCCCAAGCGGGATGGCCCCCTGAGTGTACGGCGGCCGGCTCCGTCTGGCATCAAAAACTTTTCGTTGCGCATGGCTTGCCGCAAAAGTGCCGGAAGTGTTTTACTTGAGCCCAGCCGCCGAGAGCGCTATGCCCAAGACACCGAATGATCGGCCGACGATCGGCGATGTGGCGCGGGAGTGCGGAGTCGCCCGCATGACCGTTTCGCGCGTGGTCAACGGCGCGCACCTCGTGAATCCGGAAACCGCGCAGCGCGTGCGCGAAGCGATCCGCCGGCTCGGTTACGTGCCAAACGAGGCGGCGCGCATCTTAAAAGGTCGCGCTCCCAAAACAATTGGATTGATCGTTCCCGATCTCGCCGACACCTTCTTTTCGATTTGCGCCCACGCAGTTCAACAACTCGCGGCAAAACACGGCTACCTCACTCTTCTTTTGGCCTCCGAGCGCGATCCGGCCAGCGAAGCAACCGAGCGGGCACTCATGAACTCCCGCGAAATCGCCGGTCTCTTGATTGTGCCGTCCGGCCCGCAAAGTGTCGTCCAACTCGAGGAGGCTCGCGCGCGCGGCCTGCCCGTCGTCATGCTCGATCGGACTTTTCCCGGGTTGGACGCCGCCGAAGTGCTCGTGGAAAACAAAGGCGGCGCCGAAACGGCGGTCCAACACCTGCTCGAGCATGGGCATCGCAGGATTCTTTGTCTTGGCTACGACGGTCACATCAATTCCATCGGCAAGCGCATCGAAGGATACGAAAAGGCGATGAACAGCGCCGGGCTTGCGCCAGACCTTCTGATCGCCGATCTTCCCGGCGAAATCGAACCAATGTTGCGCGCGCGACTCGCCGCCCCGAACCGGCCAACCGCCATTTTTTCGCTCAACAACGTGACCACCATTCACGTGCTCCAGTTTCTCGCGTGCGAAGGCATTCAGGTGCCCGGCGAAGTCGCCCTCATCGGCTTCGATGATTTTGAAATGGCCCCGCTTCTGCGTGTGCCGCTCACCGCCATTCGCCAACCGGCCGCGGAACTTGGCCGCACCGCGGCTCAGCTTCTGCTCGATTGGATTCGCACGCGAAAAACGAACGGTCTTCCCATCGAACGTACGGTCGTTTTGCCAACCGAGCTTGTGATTCGGCGCTCCTGCGGCTGTACGCGTGATCCTTCCCAACTCAAGGAAAGTCTCGCGACGAAATCCGCAACGCCGCAATAGCGCGGCAAAAAGTATACTGTCGCCACTTTTTCGCGCGAAGGATCGCGCGCCTCGCAAAGTTGCCCGAACGCCGCCAATTCATTCGGTCGCGTCCGGCACGCGCCCGTTCGCCTCCAGCTTCCGCTTCGCAATCTTCAAACGGTGAAACGCCGCGGAAACTAGGTTGACACCCGCGCCAACTCGCTCAAGAATCTCTCCGCCAACCCTATGTCAAAAAATTCCCTTCCGCCCACCGTCGTCAGCATCGACGATCTCCGCAAAATGGCAAAACGCCGCCTTCCTCGCGTCGTCTTCGACTATCTCGACGGCGGCGCTGACAGCGAAATCACTCTCCGCGAAAATTGCCGCATCTTCGACGACGTCGCTTTCCGCCCCCGCTGGGCCGTCGCCGTGCCCGAATGCGACGTTCGCACGCGAGTCCTCTCCTTCGATCTTTCCTTTCCCGCCATTCTCGCGCCCGTCGGTTACAGCCGCATGATGCATCGCGGCGGAGAAGTTGCCGCCGCCGCTGCCGCCGGCGAAGCGGGCACGATTTACACGCTCTCCACCATCTCCGGTCATCCGCTTGAAAACGTTCGCGCCGCCACCAAAGGCCCCGCTTGGTACCAGCTTTATTTGGTCGGCGGCCGCGCCGTCGCCGAACACTCCATCGACCGCGCCAAAAAAGCCGGCTTCAACGCCCTCGTCGTCACCATCGATACTCCCGTCGCCGGTCTTCGCGAACGCGATTCGCGCAACGGCATGAAGGAACTTCTCGGCGGCTCGCTTTTTTCAAAACTTCCTTTCGTCTCGCAATTTTTCGCGCGCCCCCGTTGGTTCGCATCCTTCCTCATCGATGGCGGCACTCCGCCTCTCGCCAACATCGTCATTCCCGGCCAAGGCCCGATGCCGCTCATCGACGTCGGCGCTGCCCTCGCCTCCGCCGTCGTTACCTGGGAAGATTTTCGCTGGCTCCGCGAACTCTGGCCCGGCCCCATCATCGCCAAAGGCGTTCTTTCCGCCGACGACGCTCGCCGCGCCGTTGACCACGGCGCCGCCGCCATCGTCGTTTCCAATCACGGCGGCCGCCAGCTCGACACCGTCTCTCCAACTCTTCGCGTCCTTCCCGAAATCGTCGCCGCCGTCGGTGGCCAAACCGAAATTTTGCTCGACGGCGGCATCCGCCGCGGCTCGGACATCGTCAAAGCCATCTGCCTCGGCGCCCGCGCCGTTCTCGTCGGCCGCGCTTACGCTTACGGCCTCGGCGCCGCCGGCCAGCCCGGCGTCTCGCGCGCCATCCAAATCCTCCGCGACGGCGTCGACCGCACCCTCCGCCTCCTCGGCTGCTCCTCCATCAAATCCCTCGATTCGTCCTACATCTCCGTCCCAAACTCCTGGAAGTGAGAATGTGGCGCGTGCAACACGCTAGCGGATTGAGCGACACGAACTACACCGCGCAACCGTATTTCCACCGCACCTTGTTGGCTGGCCTTTTCTCGTATCGAAGCGCCATCGCGATTTTTTCGCGTTGAGCGCACTTCGGCTTGCCACCAAATGGTATTGACCGAAGATTCGCCGTTCAGAAAATTTGAAGTTTTTGAAAAGGAAAGAGTTGGCTCCCCGAGCTAGATTCGAACTAGCAACCCTTCGGTTAACAGCCGAATGCTCTACCGTTGAGCTATCGGGGAACAGGCAAATTAGATCCTTATTTTACAACATGATGCGCTAGCGTGCCACTCTCCTCTCCACCAGTTGGGGTCCAAATGGGGTCCAACTTGGGTCCAATAACGGCTTCACTTTCGCCATTTCGGGGGCGTGATGCTGGCGCAACAACTTCGTATAGTGGTCAACCATCTTGTCCGAAGAGTGTCCGCACCAATCACGGATGACCTGACGGCTCACCCCGGAATAAACAAGGTGAGAAATCCGGCCGCGTCGAAAAGCGTGCATTCCCATGCCGGTTTGGACGAGTTTCAACTCTCGCAAGATCGGTTGAAGTTTGTCCTCCAGCACATTCGATAGACGCAACGGCGTGCCGTTTCTGGTTTCAAAGAGATAACCGGATCGTCTCCCTTGCAGGTGCTTCTTGAGCTCCATCGCTACGGACGGATCAATAGGCACTGTGCGGGTTCTGTCCTCATCACCCGTGTCACTCTTCGACGTGTTCTCTTCTCCTTCGAAGACCGAACGGCGAATGGTGACCGTCTGTTCGTTCAAGTCCAAATCCGTCTCAACTCTCAGCGCAAAAAGCTCTCCGGCCCGTGCCCCCGTGCCGGCGGCCAGTGCGAACAACGCGCGATTGAGTTGCGTTTTCGCGGCGTTCACGATGGCGGCCATTTGTGCAGCGGTGAAGTACGGAAGTTCCCGTTGTACGGTCTTGGGCGGTGCGACCTTTTTCCATTTGACGAGCCACGGCGACACAATGGGTTTGCCACTCTGTGCCATTTCGTCGAATTGAAAGTTGTAGATCGCGCGGACAATGCCGAAGAGATTCTTGATCGACTTGCGGGATAAACCTGCTCGCTGCCACGTCTGAATCAAACCTCGCATGAGGGGATAGCTAATCTCCTCGAGCTGAGTGTTCTCCAAGTGTGGAAGGACGTGCTTGTTCAACTCGCAAGACATGCTGCGTTGCGACGAGCGCTTCTTGTTGACAGTCAGGTGAAGATTCTTCCAACCACGAGCCGCCAGACCAAAAGTAACGACTGGCGATTGGGACCGGGCAAGATGACTCGCGTCATTGATGCCCGCGTCCTCGATGAACTTCGACAGCCATCGTTCGGCTTTGGGGCGCGTGAACTGGTTGATGTTTCCGATTATCACTGTACGTCTGACTCTTTTGTTCTGGCCCGGCACATCAGCCCGATAGCGGCCGATGTACTGAGAGCCTTTTACATATACAGAACCACTTTGTCCGGATCTGCGAGACATTGATCTCCTGTCTCGTTGATTCGGCACCGTAACCGTTTCTACGGTATCGGTTTTGGTTCCAGACGACAATGGGGTCGGACTCACTGGTCTTACCTTCGGTCGATATCCTGCTGTTCAGCTTTGTCCGCGATGGCTTCGGGAGGCCGAAATTCCGTACGCTGATTCAAATCTTGCAATGCTTGGGAAGGATCGCGTTGCCAGTCTCTATGAGAAGCCGCCTGAGCTTTTTCGACTGTGTGTCTCGCATAGTAAAGCGGGTCTGCTTTGTCGTCAGACCTATAGTCGGCGATGCGCTGGATGACTTGTTGCGGGTCGTCGCCACGAGCGAGGGCACGCTTGGCGTAGGCCCAATCCGCTTCGGATTGGCTGCGATGGCCGGCGGGTATTCGGCGAGTTGTGTTGTGGCCGTCCGAAAGACGGCGGGGCGATTCGGGCGAGTCCTCGGTAATCGTAAAATCGCGGGGCTGGTAAATCGCATCTGATTGTTGAATTGCGCGGACGACAAATTCCTCATTGTATTTACGGTTGGCGAATCCGGGCACGCGGAGCACGCGTGAGATGTCTGTGGCCGCCATGTCTCCTTGGAATTGATCGGCCAACGAACGCAACAAAACTTCAGCCTGTTCCCTGTCGAGGCCGTCCACGCGCCAGACTACCTGGTTCTTTTCAGGCGAGGTATCGAGAACGAAGTTGGGAACGGGCGTGTTGCCGTCCGTTCGCAGGGCGCGCAGAGAGGCGGGGCCGTCTTCATCTAGATCAAGGTAGACGTGACGGATTTCGCGAACGCTTTCCTTGGTTCTCGCGAGGCTATTCGCGCGAAGGGGATTCATCCCAACGAAGATATCGGCGCCTCCATTGTTCTGCTCCTTGAGCCAATCCTGAAAGCTGGGACTCGCGATGTGTTCCGCGAGGAGGATGCGCTGGATGGTTTGCGCGCGGGAACGGTTGCGGACGAGCATGGCAACACGGTCTTCAGGTTGGTGCAGCGCCAAGACGTATTGCGCGGCGGAGAGTTGTCTGGGTGTGAAGGAATTGACGGCTGTCATACATGTTCTGTCGGAGCGACGTAGATGGAACAGAAGTCGAAGAGGTCGGAGTCCGGATCGTAGCTGTTGATCTCCAGGACCTCGGAGATGAATCGCCGCCCGGGCCTTCGCTCGATGTGGACCACGACGTTGAGGGAATCAGCGATGTTTGTCTTAATCGAACGGTAAGGAAGTTCAATCCCGCTCTGTAAGACACAACTGGTAAAGCGAGCAAGTCCCTGTTTTGCGGAGCTAGCGTGGATGGTACTCAGCGTTCCGGCGTGGCCGGTGTTCAGAAGCTGGAGCAGGTCGAACGCCTCACTTCCTCTAATTTCTCCCAATAGAATGCGATCGGGCCGATGCCGCAGTGAGGCTTTGAGAAGTTCACGAATGGAGACGGCGGGTACTCCGTTCTGTTCGCGGCGGGCTTCGAACCGAACGAGGTTCGATTGAGCGAGTTGTATCTCCGCGGTGTCCTCGATCAGCAGGATGCGTTCATCCGGCGGAATGAACTTTCCAAGTGCGTTCAAGAGGGTCGTCTTACCTGTGCCGGTACCTCCGCATATCAATACATTTCGCCGCTGCAGAATGTAGTCTTCGAAGCGGTTCGCCAATCCGTGGGTGAGCGTTCCACCTGCAATGAGATCCGCGATCTCAAAGTGGCGGATGTTGAACTTCCGAATCGTGAGGGTCACGCCGCCCAAGCTGCAGGGAGGAATGACCGCAGCGACTCGGCTGCCGTCGGGCAATCTGGAATCAAGGATGGGCTTCGCTTCCGAGATATCGTCGCCCAGGCGCCGCGCGATGTTCTTGACCGCAACGAGGAGGGAGCGCTCCCCCAATGAAACGCCGCGAACCTGCTCCACAAAGCCCGCCTTCTCAACGAAAACCTGATCTGGTCCGTTGACCATGACTTCGCTGATGGAATCGTCGAGGATGAGCTGTTCGATTGGTTTGAGGAACGGAAGAATGGTTTCAAAGCCGGGCATCAGAGTTCTCCTGCAGCAAGTTGTTCGAAATAGGATTTGTTGGGGTCGTTGTAATAGGGTTTCAGGTAACAAAACGTCGGCGGAATCGGATTTAGCCCGTCGTAGGCGATCGTGACCGATTGAGCGTTCCGCAATTCCGTGAACGTCTTCATGTCGAAGCGGAAGTCGGTCTGGGTGTTGTAACTCTTGGACGCAGTGATGTTGGCCCGGTGGGAGACGGCTTTGCCGGTAAGCAGGCTGACCCTCGCGTCGTGACCGCTTTCCGACAGGTTGTAGCTGACTTTCAGACGGTCTTCCCGGCCACAGAGTTCGCTTGCCGTCTTTGCCGAGAAATCATCGGAGAGACATAGAAAAATCTTCGTCCGGAACGTCTGGAGCAGGGTTCTCCAACTGTCGCCGGGCAGCGAAGAACGGAGCGAACTGATGCTCTGTGTCGCAACGATCGGAATGCACTTGGCTTGCCGGGAGAGACTGAAGAACTTTTCGTCCCCGGTCGGATCACTTTCTCCGACGGTGGCGAAGTGTTGGTACTCGTCGCAGAGAAAGAGAACCTGGCGAAAATGCCGGTCTTTTTCTGCCTCAATCTGCGGAATGCGATTCAATACCGCGCGTTCGAAATCAAGTTTCATCATCACGCCGATGGCCTTGGCCAGTCCGGCGTTCATGCCTACAGGAAAGTTGAGCGAACAAACTGCGCCTTGCTCCACGAGCCAAGAGAACGAAGGCAACGGTTTTCCGAACTGGCCATTGGCGTTGAGTTTCGGGTCGTAACACTCCTTCTTCGGGCAAAAAACACGCTTCACTTTGGGGTTGTCATCAAAGAGCGAAAGAAACACGGAAATACCTTCGACGATGGAAGTTCGGAGCTTTGGCTCGATCCGTCTCCAGTCTTCGCGGAACCACCTTTGGACTGCATAGAGCTGTTCGAGCTTGTCGGGGTCCGCAAAGGCCGGGTCGAGGATGGTGATTGGTTCTGCCTTGATGCCTATCGTTTGGACCTCCGTCCAGAGTTCCTTCGAGGCTTCGGCGAGATAGCGTTCCTTTCCCGGGTCGTGTTTGAAACCAAGGCCGGCGAGTTCGACCGGGTGCGCACCGAACACGTCGGGAGTTACTGCCGCAAAATAACGTCCCATGATGATCTCTTCTGCTTCGCGAATGCGTTGTTCCAGCAGGGGTGGTGAAATGGCGCACTCGTAGACGTTAAACAGCGTCACGTAGTCGTAGGCGATCTTGTGGAGCAGGATGATGAACTTGACGAGATTGGTGTAGGCCTGCTGCCAGAACGGTTCCTTACCGCGGCCGAACAGGTTGTTTAATAAGGATGCGATATTGAAGGCAAGTGCGTAGGCATCGAGGTCGTTGTGCAAGGGGTTGTAGCGGTAGGCGGAATCAAGGCTGATTTCGATGAAATCCTCTCCCCGGTCGTGACGGTCGAGAATCTCTTTCACCTTCCGGCAGAAGTCTCCCTTTACCTCGAGAACTAGCGCGCCGATTTTGCGCTCTTTGTCGCCCGCTTTGAACGCCAGAATCTGTTCCGCAAATGGATACATTGCCGTCGCGGTTTTGCCCGACCCGACCGCTCCGAGAATGACGGTTCCGGTGAACAATCCGCGCTCGGGTATGATCAGCCAGTGAGGCGTCCGGCTAGGGCCTGGCTTGCGCGCGTCGTGCACCTCGCCCACCACCAGAAAGAGGTCATCGCGCTTCTTGGGATCGGGATACAGCGGAAGGTGGCCGGGCGCGATCCGTTGCCGGTATTTGAGCGTGCCAACATAGAGGCCTGAAAACGCCGCCAGATAGAGAAAGTAAGGTGTCGTGAAAAGGCAAAGGTTGTAGAGCCACCGGAAGCTCACGAACGCGTTCGGCGCACGCAATGAAATCAGGTGAAGGAAGAACGACCGTTCGGGGAACGGATGCTCATAGAAAAGGAGCACGCCCGTTCCCATCGCCAGTAGGCTGGCGAGGAAATGGCGCGACGCGAGGACCCGCTGCATCATGACTTCGCCCCAGCTTCCGGTCCGCGCCGGCCGGCGCCGTTGTCCGCACTCTTCTTCTGCTCTCGCCACTTGCGGTAGTCCTGGTCGCGCCACAGCGTTTTCTTAATGGCGGAGTTGAGGACGTGGTCAGGGCTGCTTTCGATGAACTGGGCGTAGTCATCTAGCAAGAGACTGACGGGCTCCTCCAACTTAAATTCACGGGTAAGAATTGCAGGTGCCTTCTTGATGATGGACATAGTGTTTTCTCCTTTACGGTTCGCTCTCCGAAACTCTCTGTGCCCGGCGGAAAAATCGGAGGCACCGGACCCGGTGCCCAGGGCGGGAGCGACCCCAAGAACTTTTTGGGCGGCTGAAAGCCCAAAAAGTGGGGTCGCTCCCGCCCGATTTGGATCTTTTTTCGCCGGGCATTTTCTTCTCCGGGGGTTCTCTTTCCCTTTCCTTTCCGGAACATGCGTCTGCCACAAGGTGAAGGACAGGGAGAAGTTTCGGGTGAAGGGTGTCGTTTTTACGTTCTTCACCGCGCCTCCTCTTCCGCTTCACCGGAAGCGGCAAACGACTCCAAGACTCGCGTTTCAAAATGCGTTAGGTGCGGCAGGGGGTGGCCTTGAAACGCTGCGCGAATGTGAGCCTCGCCGATGCGATCGGCTTTCCACGCCCGATAGAAATGTTCAAAGCGTTCTCCCGAGAAGCGCTCCTTCGAGACATTCCGAAAGGCGAGGTCGGCGTCGGTGACTGAGCCGTATTGATGTAGGTCCCAGGCCTTACGGATTGCGAAATAGCGCAGCAAATCGTCGGCGGGATGCGAATCCAGCGGCACGGTAACCAGGGCATGAAACAGCTCGCGTGCCTTCGCGAAATGCGCCTCCGTTCGCGCCAAATAGAGGAAGCGAAACTCGCGCAGTTCCCGAAATAAAGAGGAATAGACGTGGAGATGGTGAACGAACGCGGAAAGATTGGCTTCGCTTCCTTGAATGAAAGACAACGTCACGACGCGCGGCGCCTGATTCGACTGCGGAAGAAACATGGGAAAGCGGTCCACGAAATACCGAACGGTGGGTTGTACCGTCTGCCGACCGAGATATGTTTTTGCTGGGAGAAGTCTTGCCTCAATCCCGAGTTCGCGGCAAAAGAAGGCGAGCTTGTCGGGCTCCGTTTCCAGGTAGGAAAGCTCTGGGTTTGCGAGCACGAAGTCGAGAATCGCAATCCTGGCCTCGATGTATTCGTGTTCATGCCGGCGCCGGTTGCGAAGGTGCTCCCGGTGGAGTTCGCGGTAAATCTCGCGCGCGAAGAGGTGATAGACCCTCCGGTATCTCGGAAGTGCGCCGCTCCGCGCGTGTTTATTGGATTGGAGCTTGTTCCAAAACAGGTTCGTGCGCTTGCCCCACTGGACGCCCGTGAAAGCGAGAAATTGACGAGCCACGAAATAGCCGGAGTGTGTGGCAACGATGTAGAGAAAACGTGCCTCGGCCTCGGTATAGCCGAAGGCTTGCAATGCGGAGATGTATACCGCGTCGACGTTCATAGGGAAAAGATCCTCGCCGTCAGCTCCGAGTCATCGAGAATGCGACGTAGTTTCGACGCGTCTTCGCGAGGCGCATAGATCGAAAAGCCCGCCTTGGCCTTTTGTGCGAGAGCCCGCGGCCGGTAGTTCCGCGTCGCGAGTTCGAGATTGGTCTCGCGGTGTTCGTGGTCCGCTGTTTCGTATTCAAGACGCAGATCGGGAATCTGGATCCGGTCTCCCACCAGAGCGAGCCCATGGCGTGCGGCAACCTGTTCGCGAGTGTCCCGCGTCTGCTGCGCGTCTCCGAGCCCAGCGAGTTCCCGTTGCACATTGCGCTTCAGTTCGTAGTCCAATACGACTCGAAGTGGCCTGCCTCCCGTCTGCGCGATCCGGTTTGCTTCCTTCTGGTAGAGCCGGTAGAGGGCAGCGTCGTGCTTGAGTTCGCGAGGCTTTACCAGACCGTGGTAAATCGCCTGACCTTGGGGCAGGCGGCCAGATTTAAGGAGGAGCCGCTTCGCTTTTTTCGTGAGAACAACGAGGCGTTCGCTACGTTTGGGTTCTTGCGAAACGGCCTTCCTGGCGACGAGGCCCTGCCGCTCAAGCCTCCGAAGATCACGGGCCATCCGCTCAGCATCTCCGCCGTAGGCGAATTGGGCTAGGTCCGCCGAATCAACGACACGAAACTTGCCGATTTCGACGAGCGTAGTGAACTCGGACTCGCGCAGGATGTAGGTGCGATTTCTCAGGTAGTAGGCGCGGACCGAGTCGTCTATTTCCGGTCTCGGGCGGTGACCTCCTGATTCGAGAGTTGGAGGGTCGCTGCCGCGGTCGCGACTCCTGTGATCCTGCACAGGAACGGGGGCGCGCTCTGCTCGGTCGTCAATCTGCGGGTCATTCGGGAATGGATCGCGAGACATATCAGAAAGGCTCCTCGTTTTGGGGCGGCGCGGGCATCTCAATCTGTCCGACCTGGAACTGCCTATCGAGGTGGGAAAGCTTGCGGCCCGTGTTCTTCAAAAGAAACTTTCGCTGCAGCAGGAGAACTGCGCCGAATACGTTGAAAAACAAAATGGCAATCGATGCAGCAATCCACTCTCCGTAGGCATGGAGCAGGACACTCTTGTAGGAGGCCATGAACTTCAGCTCGCCCATAAGCCAAAAACCGTAGGCGAGAAGGAAAGCGATGGTGATGAGGAGCGCGTTCGCGATCATGACGAGCCTGCTACGGAGTCAGAGTTTGGTGGCGGTTTGGAATTGCCCATCCAATCAAAGGAGCGGGCGGGAGTCCGCAGCAGCCGAGGCTCTCCTGACGTGCGCCGTTTGTATTGAGGGCGGAGAACGGTGGGATGGGCTGTGACGAGTGCGAGGTGAAAGGTCGAGGGGTGAAGGAAGAGGTGGCGCGCGGAGGTTGGGCCGAGGCTGCCAGGCGGACGCCCGCGACTCCTTTCTCTCCATGCCGCAAAGAGTTCATTTGAACGCCTGGTCCTCACGGAAGTAGGAGATCGTCAGTCCCAAAGGATTGATGGGGATGAGTTCGTTGGGCACGCGGGACTGGAAAACAAAGACGAAGTTGGCCGTATAGAGCTCGCGCTTCAACTCGCTGTGATCGGCGGGCGAGTAGTACACCATGTAAAAATCCACGCGGGCGCGGTAGGGTGGCGTCTGCAATTCCTCGAGCGCGACCTTCTTCACGTCGATGTCGATTTCGGAAGCCGCGGTGTTGGTCAGGAATTTCCGGATGATGTCGTCCTTCCGGTAGGCGTCGAGGATGCCGTTGGCGAGCTTGCCGTCGAGGAAGTAGAGTGACTTTGCGAAGTCGTCCTGAATGGTGTAGCGGTTCCTCCGGTAGAAGAGCTTCGTGAATTCGGAGAGAAAGTATTTCGCTTCGGCGTCCTGCGGTTTGTACTCGAAATTGTGATAGTTGATCGCTTCTGCTCGCCCGAGGTCGTCGATACGGATGACGAGCGGCCGGAAGTTCTCGAAGGTACGAATGGTACGGAGATCGACGAGGGCCAGCGCTACGGCGATAAGCGATACGAGAACGAGCGCGATCTTGAGGTAGGTATTGGTCACCATGGGGTCACCGTAAGATTCGAGGTAGAGCCGCTTGGCGTCGTGAAAGGAAGCATCGCGGTCCATCACAGCTCCTTGGCAAGCGCGGCGCCAGCAGCGGCGGGGGCTTCGAGGATCCCCGCCGAGCTTCCGCCGGCGGTTCCGCTGAAGATGTGGTTGGTGAGTGCGGGCACCTTCAACAGAACGTAAATCGAAGAGACAAATGTGATCAGCAGGACGGGAAACCACCCGATGAGCTGTAGGGTCGAGATCGTCCCAGTGCCCTGCAGCGTGAGGACACCAATAATAAGGTTGCCGATGATGTAGACGACCGCCGCTGCGATAACTTCATAGAAAGCGTATTGAAGGAAGCAGCGGAGCCAGCCCCAGAAGAGCCATTCGAGCTTCGGCACGATGAAAAATGGCACGAAGATGGGCCCCACCAGGACGCAAACCGCTGTCGCGATAAATCCGTAGGCAATCACCACGATGGCGATTGCCTGAGCGCAAGCCAACAAGATTATGACGACGATGTAGATCGCCATGCCCAGGAAGTCCGTGACTCCGGGCGCGTCAATGCGCGCTTCAAAATCCCCAATGCGGTCCACGATCGTTTGCAGTTCCGCCTGGTTGATGCGGTCCGCGAGAAACTGCGCTTCGTCGGTGATGAGATTGTGAAAGCTGACACCGATTCCAGGGATGGGCGTGCTGTAGTAGTTGATCATGGCGAATCCGAACGAGATGGTGAGAAGAAGGCTTGCGAAGTTATCGAACTGGAAGGTGTACTTACCGCTCGCGGCAGACAGGGCAGACTTGATGCCATACCAGGCGACAAGAATGGTGGCGAACATGCGGAACAGGTTCTGCCCCATGGCATCGAAGAAGCCGAGGTTCTGCGTCAGAAGATTGTTGATCGCCTGATACAGGAACTGCAGGAAATCGGTCTGCATGGTCTCGGCTCCTTCGGCAGTGAGAGAGGAAGCAACTTACGGCATACGGAAGTTCTGCAAAGAGTTCGTGAGCGTGCCGGTGACTTGTGTAAGGTTTGCGCTGAGGCTTGCCTGCCGGCTGATTTCGGCGTTGATTGCGTTGGTCGTCATTTCACGCTGCTGCTTGGCGGCGATGGTCTGCTGCTCCAGCAGCGAGGCGAGCAGCTTGTTGGAATCCTGAATCGACCGCAGGGTGAGCACATTCGTCGCGTTGATCTTGTTCAGGACGGCGACTTCGGAGTTCAGGCTTTCGTCGTCAGAGAACGAGTCCTGCTCAAGATTGTTCATGCGGGCTTCAAGCGCCGCAGCGTTTCCGCGGATCGTGCCTATCGTGGAAAGCGCGTTCATGTTTGCCCCGTCGGCTAGTTCGACAGAGGCGTATTGCGACTTTACACGCGCCTGTTCCTGATCCGGCATGTTCGCCAGCGCTGATTGGTTGTAGAGCCCGAGCTGGGTCGTAGCGCGTAGATAGCCGTTGAAGGTGTTCAGGTCTGCATTGACGCCGCCGAGCCAGCCCGACGTATTGCCGTAAGTGTTGGTGGCGGTGACATTCCGCCAGTTCGAAAACTGGGCGCGATAACGCGCCGGCATGTTGTGTAGGTTGCGCGACATCTGGAGCGCCAGGTTGTATGCGGTGACGGTCTGGGTGTACGTCTTCTGCAGCTGCGCAAGATGCTGTTGCAGCTGGTAGTAGCGCAGCAGAGCGTTGTGGTAATTGGTAGGGTCATAGACGATCCCGCTGCCGAACTGCGCAGAAGCGGCACCGACGCAGAGAAGGGTCACAAACAAGACGGCCAGTATTTTCTTTCTCACGGACTTCTTCCTTTCTTCCCTCAGAGATTTGAAGGTATGGTGTGGTTCGCGTAGTCGGGGAGCGCGAGGTCGCCCGACAGATAGACTTTGACCCGGTGCCCCTCGCGGATCGTGACGGTCGGAAGAACGTTCAGGAATTTGTCGAGGATTTGCGCGGAGGATTGCGCAGTACTTTGCGCGAATCCTTGGCGCATGAGGTCGGTGCCTGACGCGGTCAGCGCGCCGGAGGTGCCTCCTGCGGCGACGGCACCGATCGCTCCAATCGCGAGCGATGCACCGAAGATGCGAAGGTAGTGGTTGTTGACCTGATCGCGAAGCCCGGCATCCCCAATCTGGTTGAGACCCTGAAAATGATCGAGGCTCGTGGAATATCCATCCGGCATGATCAGGCGGTGAAATGAAACGGCAAGCCGGCTCTGCCCGAAGCTCTCGACTTTGCGTGTTTCTCCGAGAAGCTTCGTGCCTGCGGGAATCAACAGATGCTGGCGGTCGTGGGAATAGACGTCGGTTGTGAGAAGGCATTCGATGGGCCCTGACATATGTCCATCGAGGCGGTTGACGAGCACGGTTTCAAGCACGGTTCCTTCAAAGAGAACGTAGGTCTTGCCCGTTGCCGTGGCCGGTGCGTCCGCCGGCGCGGCAACGGGATTTCGGTTTCCCTCCTTTCGGTTGGTTTCCGCTGCGGAATCCTTTAGCGGTGTCTGGTTCTGGGTGGGAACAGCGGGAGGCTGCAACGGCTTCATGAGTTCAGCGAGCTGCGACGCATTCGCCTCGGCTGCGGCGGAAGACGGGGGTTCGCCTTCATGCGGGGCCACAGGCGCTGAGGACTTCCGGTAGGTCAGCGCAACGTTCGAGGCGAAGAGCGAAAGGTATTCGCGCTTTTTCCGTTCTGCCCGGATCGAATCCTCCGTCCGCTCCGGCGGGTTGCTTCCAGCTGAGGACTGCACGACGGACTGCTGGTCCGGTCCCCCGGAGGTTAGGGTGCGGTTTTGTTGAGTCAGGGCGTTTTGCGCCACAGCTTGTTCACGCTGAAGTTCCTGTATCCGGTTCTGCAGATCCACGATCTTCGCTTCGTTCACTTCGAGTGGCGCCTGGACGGCTGGCGCGGACAGAGCCGCCCGCGTCGGAACGGGAGTTTTCTTGCCGCCGGTCAACCACATGATGAGGACCATGAGAACGGCAAGGCTGATGAGCAGCCACGACTGCACGTTCTTGGGCAGGAGGCCGGGCGGCTTCGGCGCTTTATCCTGAATTAGGGCAGGAGAAGTCATGGAAGTCCCCCTACTTCCCCGCGGCTTGCCGCGAGAAGTTTATTTTTTTCTTGCCCACTGCCAGATAACCCGAGTCAACGATCTTCGAAACGATGTACACGCCGTTTTCGAGCTGAAACGAGATGAGGTTTGGCTTGCCGTCCTTGATCTCGTAGAGTGCGGGCTTTTCGCGAGCCGCGCAGCGGATGTAGGTGAACCCGTCGTCGTGGTAGATCGCGGAAACCAGAAACGGTTCACGTGCGGACTTTGCGTCAAAAAGGTAGTCGAACCGGAGCTTCGTCGCGTAACTCGAACGGAATTGATTGACCTCTTCCACGGCGTGCGCCTCGGCGGCGCGGATCTGCTCGCCGGTCTGCTGACGAATGTCCGCCAACTCCTTCTTGTACGCTTCCGCGTCGGCGGCTCGGACGTATCCACGGAGCGGGCTGCCCGCGGAGGTTCCTTCCTTTGGCTCGACAAATAGTTTGAGATCGGGCTGCGCGTTCGGGTCGCCGCTGATTTCAGTCAGAAGAAACGAGTACACATGCCCACTGGCGGTGATGAGGTTGAGGTTGCTCTTTATGCCCGACTGTGCGGGATGCACGTAGCAGAGATTGTGCGAACCGTTGATGATCCAGAATTCCCGGTCCCCGGTGGTGAAGTCGAGGATTTCCTCGTCGTCCGGCAGGACGATGAGCGTCGAAAAGCGCAGCTTGGCATGGACCTGTACGATGTCTTCCTTGCTGTACTTGATGACGCGAGCTCCGGGATCGGACGCGAAGGCTTGTGCGCCGAACAAGGTGACGATCCCAATACAGAAGAGCAACATCCGAATCGCTGATCTTTTTATGACTCCTGACAGTAATGCCTGCATGTTGTTTTCTCCTTTTTCTAAAGCGAGACCCTTTAAGAATTTCTGTCTTCGAACAACCGCGCGATCGACTGGGCGGTCAGCACAAGCCCCGTAGACAAAAGGGCGATCACGATGGGGACAAACACGGGTCGCAAGCCAAGCAGTTCAACCATTTCCATGAGCGCGGGGATCACGGTTGCCCTCCCGCCAACACGTCCAGGCCCTTTTCGAAGCCGTGAGCGTCGAACGCTTCCTTTCGCCTGCGGTTGTCGTAGGGGTCGTTCGTGTACAGCCAATAGCTCCGCCGGTCGACATGAAGGTTCGTGACCTTGGCCAGTTCCGGCGTTTTGATCAGAAACTGTTGCTTCGGAAGCAGCGCCGCGATGAGCGCGACTTCGGTGTCGTTCAAATGAAACTGACGGCGGTATAGGTCCTGGTCCATGTCGGGGTTCGCGAGAAAGATCTTGGTCGCGCAGCTTTCGACGATGACGTCGAGGAGTTCCGACCGCTTCAGCTCATCGAGCGATTGCGTTGAGAGGATCATGGCGGCGTTGTGCTTTCGCCAGGTCTTGAGCGCTTCTGTGACGTACTGCCGGATGCTGGGATTTCGTAGAAAGACCCAGGCCTCGTCGATGAAGAAGGCCTTGAACGTGGAGGACACTTCACGGTTGGTGATGACCTCATTCGCCCGATGGAGGATGTAAAAGAGCAGCGGCTCGAGCAGTTCCGGGTAGCGGCTCATTTGTTGGAAGTCGAAACACTGAAAGCGCGAGAAAGAAATGGTGTCCTGCGGATTGTCGAAGAGAAACCCGAACTGTCCTCCGCGCAGCCATTTCGCGAGTGCAACGGAGAACTGACGGGGGAGCGTATTGGCCAGCACGTCGAGTGTGCGAAGCTGTGGGTCCAGGGAGTAAAGACTCTCGATCTGCTCAAACAGTTCCCGCTCCGCCGAGGCATCGAGGCGTTCCGCCGCCGCGCCAAGGAGCACCTTGACGAAGAGCGCCAGAAAGTCGAGGTTGGGTTTGGTGGGTGGCAGGCAGAACGGATTGATCGTGAAGTCAGAACTCTCATGTCCCACGCGCCAGTAGGCGCCACCGAAGAGGTGCGTCAAGCTTTCAAAACTCCCGCCCAGATCGAAGATGAAAGTTAATGGATCGTATTTCTGTAGATTGGTGATGAGGAAGTTGAGGAGGAAACTTTTGCCGCTTCCCGTCCGGCCGAGAATCATGGAGTGGGCTACGTCGCGATAGTGCAGGTTCAAGAAGTACGGCGTGCCGTGGTTAGTTTCGAGCACGGCAAGATATTCACTGCGCAGTTGGTGGTTTTTGAGGGCGCCCGAATGGAGCGTGAAAAGAAACGAAAGGTCGGCGTAATTGGTGTTGAGGAGATACAAGTAGCGGAGATTGAAGGCGTGATTCCCAGGCACGGCCGCAAGGAACGCATTTAACAGGTTGTACCGTTCGTCGTAAAGCTGCGCATCGTGCACGCCAAACACTTTGTAAAATTCGGCTGCCGCGCGTTCGACCACGGCAAGGTCGAGGTCGTAGATCACAACGGTCAGAGAAAATTGTCCGAAGTAATTGCCCCGAAGCTCGATCTCCTCGATGCCCTTGCCGAGCTCGCGCACCTGCGATTCCTTGGCGTGGTCGAGCAGGGCATCCTGAGCGGGCGCGTCATTGAGATTGACCTGGCTGAAAAACGAGCGCTTGGTATTGTGAAAGTGCCGGCGCTTGGTTTGAATGTTTCGCCGTGTCCTGCCCGGTTCTTCCTTCCTCCACTCGGTGACGACGTGAAAGTTGGCGCGGACATCGAGAAGCGCCTTTAGGAGGAGAGGAAAGGTGTGGGCGGACGGTTCTTTAAGTGTCAGGACTTTGACGAAGTGGTCGTCCACACGGAGATGGCCGCGGTGACATTCGAGATGCGATTCGGAGAGGTAGTAGTCCAAGAAGGTGTCGTGTTTTAGCTTCGCGTTATCAAGCTTCAAAGGATCGAAATTGAGTGTGCGCTTGAGGACGCGGAACGCCTCGTCTTTGCCGAGGATGCGCGCGGAAGCGAAGTCGCTGACGTGCGTACAGAAATTTTCAACCTTTTGACGAAGAGCGGACTCCGCCCGCGCCAATTCCCGACTGTTCAAGCGCACAGACTCCTGCGAAGAGAAGCGCGCACGCAGGCCGGCAATCGTCTTCCGGGGATTCTCGGGAATTTCCATTAGCGTGCTGGAAAGGGATCGGCGCGCAGCAAGAGCCGGACAGAGCACGACGAAATAAATCGAAAGGGAAAACAGCGAGCTGGCCTTTTCACGCAAATAGGCGACGCGGTCGCGGATGGCTGCGTCTACAACCGGTTTCCCGCAAAAAGAGTGGGGAATATCTTGCTGATTCCGCTTGAACAGCAACTGATAGACCCGGTAGTTTTCGTCAAAGAGTCGCAAGGCTGATTCAAGACGCTTGGTCAGCGCATCGACAGCCGACGCGTCCAGACATTCGTAGTCCACGCCGTCGAATTCGAGAACGATACCGGCATCTCCCGATTTGGTGAGAAACACCTCGGGTCCGATGAATCCGAAGAGATTTACCATCGCATTGAGAGATCCGGCTTCCTCGTAGTTCTTGAAAACCCGCTTGAGATTCAGCATGAGTTTTCCCGGGCGACGGAAACGCAAGTGAGTTTGGCGGGGTCGTATTGTTTGCGGAATTTCGCAGCTCGCAAGAGCAGCTTCAGGATTTGCGGGTCGGTGGAGGTCGCCCACCGCGCGACAAAGTACAAAAGAAGGAATATGAGAACGCCGCCTGAGAGGCTGTTGAGCAGGTTGAACGTTGCGGCACCGAGGCACATGGCGAAGAAAAACAATTTCCGCTCCGCACCAAGAATGGTGAGCGGACGGGAAAGCGACCGCTGAACAGCATTGATCCTGCGTGTGTTTGTCATGGGATTTCTCCGTTTCAAACCGACCTCACGGAAAGAGCCAGGCCATGAAATTGACGGCAGCGATGGCCATACCGACCCCAAAGAGAACACCAGCGAGGACACGCTTCGACCCTCCTTCACCGAAGGCGAAGGTCAGGCCGGACACGACGATGGCAACGAGGGATAGGCCGCGAGCGATGGTGCTGGTAAATGCCTGTTGGAGAACATTGACGGCGTTCTCCCACGGCGAGTTACCCGTTGTCTGCGCAAAGGCAGGTGCCGCCAGCATCAAACCAAAGATCATGCTTAGAAATCGGGGCGCGAGTCCGGAGAACGAGATGCTGCGGCGAAGGAATCGGTTCATGGCATTAGGCTCCAGGCTCAAGTTGTAGGGAAGCTTCGGCCAGTTTGCGGACGGATCGAACGCAGCGTCTAGGACACCCTGTGTTCACGCAAACAGGAGTGGGCACGAGCCCCGGAACTAGGTGTCCCCTGCGGTCTTAAGGACGGTTCGCGGTGAGGCGGGAAACTGCCTGAATCGCTGAGAGCCATTCCGTCCGCGCGTATTTGGCAAAAACTTCCCTCTATAAAACTAATCAGCGAAACATGAGGAAATTTGTGTCGCATCTCCTCAAAAATATTTTTGCTCCTCGGATCGCGAGGCGATTCGTTATGTACGTTCTTTCGTTCCATCGTGAGTCACGATCGGAGACGGTCTTCGCGCGGCTTTGCGAAGCTTCTGGAGCAGCCGCTTAATCTTTTGCCGCAGGGCGTTCGAGTATTCCCCGTTTTGCTCTCCGAAATTTCCTTCGAGTTTGATATGGACAAGAAGCTCCAGGTCCGAACCCGTGAGCAACCCTTCTCTCTGGCAGCGGCAGAGAAAATGCCGCAAGAGGACCGCTCGCTCGATGGGTTCGGGAATTCCAAAGACAGCTTCGGATTCGTTGACCGGTTCGTCGCGTTCTACATTGCCGGGAGTGCGGGTTTGGCGCTCCGCCCACTCGAACGTGCTGCGTTTCGCCATGCGAGAGATGGCAAAGGCGAGATGGGAATTCCTCGCCAGTAACATCCGAGAGTCGAACGCTTCGAGCAGGGAGGCAACGAGATGCTGCGCGGTGTCTTCGCTCGAGAGGAGGGGATAGCGTCGATGGAGTTGCCGCACGGCGGAGTGAAGAGCGGGGATAAACGCGAGCAGAAGAATATCGCGCAGCAGGGTGCTGCTTCCGTTTCTTTGCCGGAGGTGAAGTATTTCGGAAAGAATTCCATCTGCGGGATGCGTCCCGTTACCGTTGCTTCGGCAGGAGCGTAAATGAGCCGTCAGCGCAAAAGAGTTCGGAAATCCGAACAGCACTAGACTTGAGGCGGCCACTTTGGTGAAGCCATCTTGAGAATCAAGTTCACGCAGCTGTTGTTTCAGGTTGAGTTCCAGTTTGCAGAGGAGACAGTGGCACGAGGAACGAGTTCTCATCGAGGGCCCCCGGGTTGCGACGATCAGGGCTAACGCGCCGGTGCGCGCTGCGCGGACTTCAGCGCATCTTGAGTTTTCTGTCGGCAGCGGGGACGGAGCCGGCAGCGATACTGCGTGAGCGACAAGTGCTCATCTCGCTTTCCACACCACTTGCAATGCGGTGAACGAGAAAAGCCCGCCCATCCTCTTAGAACGAGCGCGGTCTTGTCCGCCTTTTCTTTTTCTGGCCGGATTTCCGGACAACCACGCGCGTGCCGCTTAAGCGGCGCGGCACGCAAGCCGTTTTGCGGCCTGCGTGCTGTAATTGGGGTCCAGTTCGACCCCTAGATACCGCCTGCCCGCGAGCTTGGCAGCAAGTAGCGTTGATCCCGAACCGCAAAAAGGGTCCACAACGAAATCGCCGGGGCGCGAGAAGGACTGGATGAGAGGCGAGAGGATGCAAAGCGGTTTCTGCGTGGGATGCAAGCGGTTACCGGAATACTTCCATTCGATAACGTCGGGAATGCGCACGGCGGGAAACGGAGGATTGCCTTTCACAAGCAAGTAGGCATTCTCGTGGTGATAACGGAGGAACCGTTCGGTTGAGGCATACCCCTTCGGAAACGTCAGATGGCCGGCAAGTTGAAACCCTGCGCGGCGCCACGCGGAGATGAACCTGTCCGCTTGAGACCAGCCGTAGAAGCTGACGCAGAAGGAATCGGGCCGCAGAATGCGAAAGATCTCGGAAAATGCCGGAGCGACCCAGAAGGCATCAGCATCGTTCGCAATGCTTCGGCCGTCGCGTGAGCGGTAACGGACCAGGTATGGCGGGTCGGTTAGAACGAAGTCCGCGCTGCCCGCGCCCATGCGCCTCATGACTGCTATACAGTCTCCCTGCACGACGGTGTTGCAAAGCTGGGTTTCGACAACCTGCGCGGTGGATTTTGCTTGCTCGTTCATGATGGGTTCTCCTGTTTCGGGGAGCTCTGCTCCCTTCACAGAGCCAAGCGGGAGCAGGCAGCCGAAACAGAGAACCGAGCGGAGCGGTGTGGAAGGGCCTCGGTGGCCCGGGCCGCAGTCGAGAGTGCCACCGGGGTTGGTGGCAGGAGCGCTGCTAGAGCCAACGGGAAGGGTCCCATCGCGGAGCGGACAAAGAGCAAGTGAATCCAAACGCGGATGACGCCGAGCGGCAATCGAGCAGCAATGCGGTGCAGTTCAGGAAGGAATCAGGGATGGCGCGAACGGAAAGGCAACGAAGGAACGACCGACAGGGGAAAAATAAAAAAGGCCCTCCGGCTGTGCCGGAGGGCCTTTTTGCCGACTGCATCAGAACGGAGGTTCGGTGGGGTCCAATGGCTGCGTGGTCGCGGGAGCTTCGGGCTCGGGTTCATTGCGGTCGAGCTTTCGCACGACATCCGCGCGAATCGACCACGAAGTAATCTTCGCCGTCTTCGCCGTTTTGCCTTTGCCGTTCGGTTGCTCGTAAGTCGAGCTGACGAGGCTGCCCTCGATGAGGACGTGCGCACCCTTCTTGATCGCGGTGAGGACGTACTCGGCCAGCCGTGGACGGAAGATCGCGATGCGATGCCACTCGACTTTCGAGACCCATTCGTCTTCGGCATTTTTCCAAGAGCGTTGCGTGGCGATGGAAAGAACGGTGAATTTTGAACCATTGTTCCGCGCTTGACGCTGCTCTGGGTCGGCTCCAACAAATCCGACGATCGTTACTGAGTTCAAGTAGGACATTGAAAAATATCTCCTTTTTCTGCCCCATTTTTCTGGGGCACCCAAAAGCGAGGGCTGCTGCTTCCAAAGCGAGCGGCTGCTTTATGGGAGGGAACCCGATGGTGTAAGGGCGGAACCGGGAAAGCAGAAGCGGCGAAGCTGCCGGACGCAGGAATTAGCCTGAAGCAGTGCCCAGGAAAAATGAGCGGTAGAAAAAGGCTGGCCTACTGACCTGGGACGATCGGTGCGGTATCAGCCGAGTTATATGAACAGGTGAAGCAGGACAGAAGAAATCGGCCGCGTCGTGATCGCCATGGGTTCCACAATGGTACTCGAACCCTAGTGGTCGCAGGGCCGTGCGTGGCATATCGCACCTCCTAAGAATTTAGTTGACAAGGTGCGCTTTGGATGGTTAACCTCCTAACTCATTAGGAGGTCGCGAGTGCGCAAGGGCAAATCACAACTGACCCCGCTTGAACTGCAGATCATGAAGGCTCTGTGGGAGAGCGGACCGAGCACAGTGCAGGCAGTCCAGGAGAAGTTGCCCGGAGAGCGTCTCGCATACACGACGGTTCAAACCATACTGAACATCCTTCAACGCAAAGGGAGGGTGAGACGGAGGCTGCTTGGTAAGGCTTACGAATATCGCGCGGTATTGAGCCGTGACAAAGCTATACGCGAGGCGCTAGGGGACATGCTCAACCGCATGTTCGGCGGGTCTGTGGACGCGCTTCTCATGACTTTGGTGAAGAGCCGCCAACTCGATGCCGACAAGCTCGCCAAGTTGCAGCGGTTAATTGAGGACAGGCAATCACGTGGAGAGGTGAAAGATGAGCGAGGCTAGCCGCTGGCTCACGACGTTCTTCTTGAATGCCATTTGGCAAATCACGGCGATCACGCTGTTTGCACTCCTATGCGACCGACTACTGCAGCGTATGCCGTCGCGCTACATGCACAGGGTTTGGGTTTTGGCATTGATTTGCTGTCTGCTGGTTCCGTTAACGACCGTTCTAATCCAGAGTCGGAGTGGCGCTGCGATGGAGGACGCGAAGTCGACAGAACCAGTGGCGAATCGAACCACCACCTATTCCTCATCGCCAGGTCTGGCCATATCGCTTCGCTCCATGAGCCATTCTGTCTATGTCCCGCCGATTCTATCGGGAGCCTTGATGTGGACACTTGCTATGTTGCTTCTTTACAGAGCCACGCGGCTGGGATTGATCGTTTATAGTACATATCGAATTCGACAGAGCGCCTATGAGCAGGAAGTCCCTTTGTGTCTTTCCCGGCTTGCAGAGCAGTGCAGGCGAGCCTTTTCTCTTCCTATAACTCCTCTGCTTTGTTCGGCCCACGTCTCTACTCCCGCAACGGTTGGGCTCCTGCAGTCAGTTGTTCTTCTGCCTGAGAATTTCTTGGCGAGCGATTTTAGCGAGCACGACCTTGCTAGTGCTCTGTCGCACGAGTTCGCGCACATCCGACGGCGCGATTTCGTGCTCAATTTGCTCTATGAGGTTGTGTATGTTGCGGTGTATTTTCACCCCTTCGCTACATTCATCAAGTCACAGATTGACCGAACCAGAGAGCTAGCTTGTGACGAAATGGCGGCTCACATGCTCCCATCCGGGACGTGCTATGCCAGTTCGTTGCTGCACCTCGCCCAGTCGATGTCTAGCGGTCCGGCCCGGTCAAGTTATGCTTTGGGGCTTTTTGACACTAACACTTTGGAGGAACGAATCGTGAACATTCTCAAAGGAAACGATGGAGGTAGGAAGTGGGTACGCGCTTTCAAGTTGGCGGCAGTGTGTCTTGTGGGCACGGTTGCCCTCGGCATATCCGTGTTTTCGTTGAAACTAGCGGCTCAGAGCGCAACTGACTTGAAACATTTCGCTGGGACTTGGGAATGCAAATACAAAGGTCGGACTTTTTTTACCTTAAAAATGGCCGTGAAGGATGGTACGCTCGGCGGAACTGCCATTCACAGCACACGAGTGTCGTGGGTTGACGGCGAAATCATCCCTGACAGCAACGAAACCACCTCTGACAAGATTTTCGAGACTCACGCGTCGGGAGAAGAACTGTTGATCAAAATCGCGGATGGTCCGAATGACTCCGATCCCATCTCGCTCCGCTTTACGTTGACTGGTAAGGATGAGGCTGAAGCAAAGCTGGTTGTGGAAAAGCAGCCTGATGCCCCGACGCAGACTAAACCGTGGCATTTTCAGCGGGTCAGCAACCCGTAGTCATGCGAGATCTCGGCCGCGGTTATTGCATAATCCCACATTCTTAAGACCGCACCCTCGAAATAGATCCATCATTACTGTCCCTGGCCACTCCCTCAACTGCGGCCTAAACGCGCCGCCTACGGCGTCGCAGGCCTCCTTTCCGGGAGTAACCAGGGAGACGCAAGACATGCTTTAATCGCTAAACCGCTGGCGGGCACGCCATGTCCGAAGCTATTCCACTTAACATATAGATAAGACATTTTGTATTTCCTCTTTTTCTGCCCCATTTTTTTGGGGCCCCTGAGAGCGAGGGCTTCTGCTCCCAAAGCAAGCGGCTGCATTCTGAGAGGGAACCAATTCAGTTCAGGGAGGAACCGGGAAAGCAGAAGACGCGAAGCTGCCGGGCGCAGGAATTAGCCCGAAGCAGTGCCCAAGAAAATGAGCGGCAGAAAAAGCGCAGCCTATCGGACTCAGTAGGCGTTTGGGAGGAGATGCGAACGGAAGAACGACAGGGGCAGAACGGGTGGGTCGAAATCGCGGTGCCATCATTTTTGAACAGCCGCGCGATTGGTTGCGCCTCTAACCGGGGGCATCGTTGGGGATCATTTGGCCGAATCGTCTCGGGATCGCCACTCAGAAATTGCCCAGACTGCTCAATACAAGCGCGTTTGTCGGTACTAACCCGACCGGCGACCTGAAAACTTCCGGGTTGCCCGTCACTCGGGAGCGACGGCCGGGAATGTCACCGAATCCCCGGATGCTTGCCAAAAATTGTTCCGAGGAAGAGTTGCGCTCGATCTGCGACGGGCTATTCATACCGCAGCGCCACCATGGGATCGACGCGCACGGCGCGGCGCGCGGGGATGTAGCAGGCTGCGCCTGAGACAATCGCGAGCAGCACGACGACTCCTACAAATGTCAGCGGATCGTGTGTCGTCACACCATAGAGCAAACTCGCCACCCATCGCATCGCTACCAGCGCTGCAACGATTCCGATCGCGCCGCCCACCACCGTGAGCCGCCAGCCTTGCCCCACAACGAGCCGCAAGATGTCCGCGCGCTCGCCGCCGAGCGCGATGCGAATGCCAATTTCACGGGTGCGGCGCGCGACCACGTAAGCGAGCACTCCATAAAGCCCCAGCGCCGCGAGCAGCGCCGCCAGAAGCGCCAGCGAAACAGAAAGCACAGCGACCAGCCGGTCGTTTGACATCGAATTGCTGACCTGCTCCTCGAGCGTGCGCAGTTCGTTGACGGGCAAGTTTGGATCGAGCCGCTGGACCAGCGAGCGAAGCGCTGCGGCCATGGGGGCCGGATCGCGCTCGGTTCGGGTGTAAAACGCCAGACGGCCGAGGTTCTTGTCTTGCGAATAAGGCATAAAGAGGAACGGGGTAATATCACTGCGTGCGTCATCCCATTTGCTGTTGGCAACCACGCCGATGATTTCCATCGGTGCGTCTCTATAAAGTGTGCCCGATCCGTGCGTGATGTGCAGGCCAAGGGGATTGCGTCCCGCGAAGGATCGCTGCGCCAGTTTTTCGTTGATGATGCAGACCTTGGGGCTCTCGGCTGTATCAGACTCGGTGAATTCCCGACCTGCGATGAGCGGAATGCTCATCGTCGAAAAGTAATTTGCACCGATGTAATCATACATAGCGTCGGTATCGTCTCCAGGACGATAACCTTCGGGTGTGAAGTTGGAACTGTGGTCGTCGCCCTCAAAAATCGAAGTTGTGGAAATGCTCACGGAGCGCACGCCGGGCAGCGCGGCAATTTCATTCCGAGCACGGTCGGCGAACGCAAGCGTCTGCGCGGGCGTGATGCCGTTCAAATCCGGCCTCACCGAAAATTGCAGCACGTGGCTGGTGTTCACGCCTAGATTCGCGTGCTCCAGATTTATCAGCGTTCGCGCAAAAAGCCCCGCGCCCGCCAGCAACACCCCGGTAAGCGCCACTTGCGAGACGATCAGCACCTTGCGGAGACCGACATTCGAGCGGCCCTCGGAAATGCTCGAACCCTGATCTTTCAAGGTGCTTTGCAAGTCGAGGCGAGTGGCGCGCATCGCCGGAGCGAAGCCGAAAAGGATGGTGGTTGCCAGCGTCAGGGCAATCGCAAACCAGAGCACACGAAAATCGAGACTATTCGCCAAAGCACGCATTCCGTCACCCTCAGGAATGGCGGCTGCGATGGCGTTCAAGCACCACCAAGCCAGAGCGATACCTGCGGCACCTCCGGCAATGGCGATGAGCAGGCTTTCCGTAAGAAGCTGGCGAATCAGCCGCGTGCGCCTCGCGCCCATGGCCAGGCGCACACCAATCTCGCGCTGCCGGGCTTCGCCGCGCGCCACCAGCAAGCCAGCGAGGTTCGCGCAGGTAATGAGCAAGACCAAGCCGACCATGCTCATCAAAATCAACAGCGGCTCTTGCGCGCCTTGCTGCAGAACCAACCGCCCATGCGCGCCGCTGATGAGCAGCAGCGGCTTCGAGACGAACCGCTCCAAATCTTGCCCTGAGAGTTTGAGGAGCTTTGCGTCCAATTCCATAATCGGCTTGTAAATTGGCTGGAGCGTTGCCTGAGCGCGAGCGAGCGCTATTCCCGGCTTAAGTCGGCCCATGACCGGCAACCAGTGATCGTTGCGATCCTCGAGCGTTTGAAGCATGTTCGGCGCCATTTGCGCTTTCATGGTGACAGGTATGAAAATGTCAGGCGTCGAACCGACTTGCACACCGTAGAATCCCTTGCGAGCCACGCCGACGACTGTCAGTGGAACACCGTTCACGGTGAGGGGCGCGTTTAAGATGGATGGGTCGGCGCCGAATTGCCGCGACCAGTAGGCGTAGCTTAGTACTGCGACGGAATTCGCGCCGGAGGCGGTTTCATCGCTCGAAGTAAACAGGCGGCCAAGCGCGGGCTGCACTTCCAGCGTCTCAAAGAAATTGCCGCTGACTAGGTCGGCGTGCGCGACTTGCGTCTCGCCGTGGCCGGAGACGTTCACCGTAGCCTCGCGGCAGGCCAGGAGGCCGGAAAAGACCGTCGCCCGTTCGCGCAGGTCTTTGTACATCGGATAGGAAAACGACTGCGCGCCTTGGTCCACGTCGCCCCAGGTAAGCCCATGATTGGGCCCAGGCGAGCGCAAAATAACAAACTGTTCCGGATGCGGGACGGGCAATTCCCGAAGCAAGGCTTGGTCAATTAGAGAGAAAATGGCCGTATTAGCGCCGATGCCGAGGGCAAGGGTGAGGACGGCGACGGTAGTGAAGCCAGGGGATTTGCGCAGCATGCGCAGACCAAAGCGCGAATCCTGTACGAAGTCTTGAATCCAATTTACACGACGCGCGTCGCGGCATTCCTCCTTGGTCTGCTCAATACCACCCAGGTCGAGTCGCGCACGACGCCGCGCTTCTTGCGGTGTCATCCCCTTTGCAACGTACTCCCCGGTTGCTCGTTCGAGATGGTCGCGCAATTCGTCGTCCAATTCCTCGTCTGCCTGAGCCCAGTAAAACAAGGACCGCAGCCGCAGCGGAATCGTGAACAGCCAATGCTCCGGTCGCATCTCCCACCTCCGTTTCGCGCCACGCGACGCTCACGCCTCTTTCAGATTGATAACCCGCGAAATGGCGCTCGAAAGCCTGCCCCAGTTGTCTGCTTCTTTTTCAAGCTGTCGCCGCCCAAGCCTTGTCAGCGAATAATATTTCGCCCGCCGGCCATACTCGGACGTTTTCCACTCGGCTGTAATCCAGCCCTCTTGTTCCAATTTGTGTAAGGCCGGGTACAGCGATCCGTCGCTCACCTGCAGCACGTCGCCGGACACTTGTTTCAGCCGCTGACTCACGGCGAATCCGTTCATCTGCTCAGGGGCCAGGATTTTCAGCAACAACATGTCCAACGTGCCCTGCACCAGATCGGTAGGTTTGCTCATATTTTTTGCCCTCGGTAACCGAGTACAACATACACTCGCTGCCCTCGGTAAGCAAGAGGAAAGCAAAAAACGTTGAAATTCTGGAAGAGAACACCGGCCGGGAAAGCACCGTTCTGACCGGGCATCTTCCGGGCGAGTGGTCGGCAAGCCGGAAGTTATCCAGAAATGGGGTTATCGTGAGTTTGCGCGGATTGGTAATGGGAAGTCGGCTAGTAGGAAGTGATCTCCGCGCCTGGCGTCGATCACAGACGGAATATAGAAGTAATCGACTTCCGAGGAACCCCGTTGTAAACAAAGTCTCGAAGGTCCGCGTCAACTTGGAAGACGCCCACGCGGCGGGTCTGTGTCTTGCTGGGGAGTCTTCGGCGCGTCGTCGATTTTCCGCAAGAGGGACTGACGCTCGGCTGCATAGATTTGCGCCCACTCGTAGAGCCGCGCGTTATGAATGGCGACTGCGGCGGGAATCGCCAGCAATTTTGCAAGACGGAAATGTTCGGTTGTGAACACGCGTGGCAGTTTGCTGCCAATGGAAAACAAACCGAGTACGGTATCCGATGCGACGAGCGGAACAGCGATCCATGAGCGCACGCCGGCAAGCGCTTTGTGCTCGCGCCACTCGGACTCCTCTCGCGTGTCCGCGAGGTGGAGTCCCTTTTTCAGAGCGAGTACGCGTTGCAGCAACGCGTTGTCGCCTACTTCCAGCGTCACGACGGGCCGGTTCGCGGATGTTGGAGGTGCCTCCCGTGCCACAAACAGCCTTTCGTTGTCCTCGGTCAGAATCACACTGGCAGCGTCGTAGGGGACGATGTGAGACAGCGTTTGGAGCAGAGTGTCGAGCACGGCATCCATGCGCAAGTTTTGGGTAAGTGCAAGGGTAGCCTTCCGAAGGGCTTCGGCTTCCGCGCTGGCGCTTTCAGCTTCGGCACGCGCGGCTTGGGCCGTTAAGAGATGCTCGGCCACTTGGGCATCAGCGAGTTTCCTTGCCGTGATGTCGAGCGCAGTCCCAAAAAGCTGCCGGACCACCTCTTCAATGGCGGGAACGGGATTGCCCTTGACCCACACCCAGCGCACCGCGCCGTCGGCACGAACGATGCGAAACTCTTCATCGAAGTGTCCTGTATGGACGGCGTCTTCGAGTTTCGACAGTACGCGAACGCGATCGGCTGGATGAATGAGATCTTCGTAAGAAGAGGGGTTTCGTTCGATGCTTTCAAGGGACCGGCCGGTGAGCTTTTCATAGGCGCGATTGACCGCGACTACGTTCTTGGTCGAAGCATCGAGGAGCCAAAACACTTCCTCGATGTTGTCGGCCATCTGCTGATAAAGATTGTGGCTTTCGCGAGCCGACTGCTGGGCTTCGACGCACTCCGTGATATTGCAAAGGATCATGACATGCCGGCCAGGAAGGTAGTTGGCTGAAAGTGTGCAGCGAGTGAAGACCTTTGAGCTATCGGCCCGAACAAGCTCAGCTCTCCAGCGGTGATTGGAATTTCGGAGAAACATCTGCCATTGGCTTTGGAACTGCAACGGGTCTTTGAAGAACTGATCGAAGCAGTGACCCACGAGAACGGCGGGTGGCGCGCCCAGAATGGCAAACGCAGCGGGGTTCGCGTCGAGGCACACGCCGTTGTTATCGAGGATCAGGATGCCGTCGAGAACGTGCAAGAAGATGGAAGTGAATTCGCGCTCGGTGGCGTCGATTCCCTTCCGGTCCTCCAGCCAGCCACGCGCGTAAAGAATGCCGGCGCAGACCTGAGCAAGAAGAACGGCTATTAAAGCGGCGACCTCGAGATTTGAAGTGTAAACACGTCTTCCGAGAGCGAGAACCACAAGGGAGGCGGCGAACGCGACCAACAAAATCGAACCGGCGCGAAACCATATTGGTGCTCGAACGGCCGGAACGAAGTCGGAGCGGAGTTTGCCGATAGTGAGCTTCGAAGTCATCAAAGGATTGTGGTCAACACTTTATACCGTTCGGCGGTTGCGAGCGACGCTCTGTGCGGAAGACTGCGCGAGTCAAGACAGAGTTCCAGAGCCAACAAGCTCGTGCGCCTTGTTTTTTAAGGAAGAGCCGATGAATTTGTCTGGCTCGACAATCGCTCCACAGCGCTGACACATGAACTTCTGCTGCCACTGCTTGAATTGCTTCGGACGAATGAACAAGTTGTAGGTCAGCGACCCCAGCAGATAGGCCGGCAGAAGCAAGACATAGGCAACGGAGAGAGCTGCCATCGCCCAAGAAAGTTTGCCTTGGGCGTCGAACGACATCAGGATAAAGAATCCGATCAGCCAGAGGACAATCGGCGCAACGTAAGGCAATTTTCTTGGCGGATTCAATGAGGCCGAAAGACGGCTTTGGCTGGTTCCCCGATATCGGCCGAAGAAAGCGCCGCTCCCGAGAAGCAATCCGAGGAACGAGCCCCGGGATTCGTGGACCCCAGCGGAGTGCACCAACGAAACCTTCCTCAAATCGGTGGAACTGCAATTCGGGCAAACCATAACGAGTTAACGCCCTTCCCTGCCTAAACGTATCAAGCGTTTCAAACAAAATGGCAAACTATGGAAAAGTGTCCGGAATTGTGGACAGCGTTTGTCTAGTGTCAGGCGGCCAAAAAACAGCGCAGGGCGGCAGTCCGCCGCTTGAAACGACGACGACGGAAGAAGCACGTGGATGCGATCTATCGCACATCGCAGCCAGCGAGGTATACCGCACGGCGCGCAGCCACCAGACTATTCTTCAAGGGCCGCACGGCCTAGCCCAAGAGGATCGAAATGCCCATGTTGACCTCACATGTGCGACGCATCGCAAATTGCTTCGTTTTGTTCTTTTGGTTCAGAGGAGACTCAGAGCGTAGCGCTGTGTCGCACGTGCGTTCCCTTGATGCACTATGTCCCAAAGCGAATCCGGTCTAAGGTTCGGCAGCAAGTACGTCACACGTGCATGTACTATTGACAATATCGCCTGAGCACCTTAAACAAGTGTGGACGTATCACAGAACCACAGGAACCGGGCCACTGGGATCCTGATCTTCAGAGTGGTGAGGTGTCTGAATGCGCAGGATTTCGGAGCGGTCGTTCCTCGTTTGGTCATTTACGCTTACCGCCTTTTTCGTCCTTCTCGGCGCGGCTACTAACGCCCAAGCGCCATCACGATCTAAAACTCCGTCGAGCAAAACCTCCGCCAAGTTATCTCCTCACTCATCCTTAGGCGCCGTACCGCTTCACTTCGAGGAGAACCACGGTCAAACCAACTCGCAGGTTCAATACCTCGCGAGAGGCGCTGGCTACACGGTGTTTTTGACGCCACAGGAGGCGGTGTTCGCTCTTCGCAATGGCCACACTGGTTCCGCGGCTTCCGGCAAAAGAAAAACCACCGGCTTCGTGCGGCCGGGCCGCGATCAATCGGAAAAGATTTCCGTACTGCGCATGAAATTGTCGGGTGCGAACACCGCACCCGTCGCGCTTCCCTCGGACAAGCTACCTGGAGTCGTGAACTATCTCGTTGGCCGCTATTCTCGCAAATGGCGCGCCGCCATTCCCACGTATTCGAAGGTCCAATATCTCGATGTCTATTCCGGCATCGATATGGTCTATTACGGCCGCCAAAATCAGCTCGAATACGATTTCGTCGTCAACCCTGGCGCCGACCCGAAGAAAATCGCATTTTCCTTCGAGGGCGCGACGGCCTTGACGATGGCCACCACCGGCGAAGTGAATCTTGATTCGCCGGCAGGGAGGCTCACGGCTCAGAAACCGCAGATCTACCAGCTCGACGGCGGAAAGCGCAAACCAGTCTCCGGAAATTTCGCGCTACGCGATGCGCACACGATTGGCGTGGATGTAAAGGATTACGACCGCACAAGGCCGCTCGTCATCGATCCAGTCCTCACGTTCTCAAGTTTTCTCGGTGGGACTGGCGACGACGCGGCCTCGGGTATAGCCGTCGATTCTCAGGGCAATTCGTATATCATCGGTTCAACGACCTCCATAGATTTTCCGACAGCGGGCACTTCGCTGAGTGCCGCCCCAACCACCACGACTATCGGTTTCGTCAGTAAGCTCGACCCCAGTGGCACCACGCTCATCTATTCAACCTACCTTGGTGGATCGGCGGGAGACTTTCCTTCCGGCATTACAGTCGATGCAAATGGCCAAGCGTACGTGACGGGTTCAACTCGATCGTCTGATTTTCCGGTGACGTCGGCGACCGCCTTTCAAACCGCGCCTGGCTCCGGCGCGTCGTTCAACGCATTTCTCGCCAAGCTTGCAGCGGACGGGCAGTCGCTTTCGTACTCCACCTATCTCGGCGGCACGGTGGATGACGAGGCCACCGGCGTTGCCATCGACGCCACCGGGAATGCTTATCTCACCGGCTACGCTTCCAGTTCCAATTTTCCTGTCACGCCGTCCAACGCTTTCCAGTCGGCTCTCAACAGCACCAACGGAAACGCCTTTGTCGCCCGTATCGACACAACGAAATCCGGCGCGGCTTCCCTCGTCTACTCGACGTTTCTTGGCGGAAGTTCGCCGTCTTCTCTGAGCTCGCTGAATTCGGGCAGTTTTGGCGGTGATGCCGCGCTTCATGTCGCCGTCGACGTAAATCAAAATGTTTACCTGGTAGGAGAAGCCTCATCCACGGACTTCCCAATCACGGCCGCGAACGCCTATCAGACGACGGGCAATGCCAAAAACGCGGTGTTTCTCGCCCGGCTCGACACCAACCAGTCCGGCGCGAACTCGCTCGTCTACTCCACATTTCTCGGTGGAACCGGCACATCGGGCGACCTCGGCGCTGGCATCGTGCTCGATTCCAGTGCCAATGCTTACATCACCGGCTGCGCATTTTCATCGGATTTTCCGGTGACAGTTGCCGGAGCCAACAGCGCCGCAGGCAAAGCGTTCGTCGCCAAATTCAACACGAATCTTTCTGGCGCCGCTTCGCTTGGCTACAGCACGCTCCTCGGCGGCAGTGGCGGCGATTGCGGCAACGCCGTCGTCGTCGATCCCGACGGCGACGCCTACGTGGGCGGCTTCACGTTCTCTTCGGACTTTCCGGTAACGGCGAATGCGCTTCAATCGACATTGCAAAGCGGGAGCGCCTCGAGCGGTTTCGTCGCGACGCTTATCCCGGACGGTTCCTCGCTTCTCTATGGAAGCTATCTCGGCGGGAGCGGCACCACTTCCGGCGATTTTGTCACGGCGCTCGCGATCGATCCAAACGACAATCTCTACATCGCGGGCACGACGGACTCCACTAATTTCCCCACTACGCAAGGATCCTTGCAAAGCAGCTTGAACGGAACAACCGACGCCTTTGTTACGCAAATCGCCGGAATCGTACCCACTCCGCAGATTTCCTCGGTTTTCCCCACATCGGGTGGAATCGGCTCCACTGTCACACTCACCGGCTCCGCCTTCGGCAATCCGCAAGGGCAAAACATGGTGAAGTTCAATGGAATCGCTGCGCCGATCACAAATTGGAGCGCAGGCACGATAACGGCGCGCGTCCCGTCCGGCCTCAATCCCGGTACCGCCACTGTCATCGTGAACGGAAACCCTTCTTCCAGTAACGGTGTCCAATTTACTGTGACGAACCCGCTGTTCGCGAACCCTAACCAAGCAACAATGTTGGTCGGGGATACTCGCCCTATGCAGTTGCTCGACGAAAACGGCGCGCTGCTCAGCAACGCGACATGGACCTTCGACGATAGCTCCATTGCAGAAATTGTGCCGCCAACCAATCCTGGCGATCCTACGGTGCTAAAGGCGGACGCCGTCGGAACGACGACATTCATTGCGGGCTCCGGTAATCGCACGGGGACCGGGAGACTCACCGTACTTGCCGCTGGTGCCTCCTTTCCCATCGGAACGGTTCAGTGGTCGATTCCGTCCCTTGGAGGAAGCGGAGCCTTTGGCATCACCAGAACTGTTCAGTCGTTGCGCATTGACGAAAACACGCCCGATTTGTACGCGCAAGACGATGGCGCGCTAGGCGGCTTTGGCTCTATCCGCGCTCTCACTTCGGATGGTTCGCATAAATGGATTTGGCCCGCAACCGCTTCGTTTTCCAACCCGACTCCGGTCTTGCTCGCCGCAGACGATCAGGGCGGCGCGATCTATCAGGCCCTTAGCAACGTCGACTCGACCTCTTACCTGGGACGCGTGGACGAAAGCGGGAACGAGTCCTGGCGGTATTCACTTGGCTTACCCCAGTTTCCCCTCCTTTACGCAATTCACCCTGACGGAACAATCTTCTTCGTCGACCAAGTGGGAAGCGACGGGCAAGGTTTTACGGACGTAGTGACGGCGGTGGACCCGGCCACGGGCGTGGCGAAATTTACCATTCCCATCCCAGGCGTTTCGCAGGTTCAGTACGTGGACTCAGCGCCGTCCGTCTATCCTCAGACCTGTTTGGGTGGGCGCTGCTGCGTTCCGGGGGTTTCGGACATCGCAAGCCAGCAAGCGCATCACGGCCCTCTTTCCATTTCCTCTGACGGCGCAGTCTACGTCCCGCTCTTTACGCAATCGACCATATTAAAGGCAGACTCTTGCATTCCGCCAGGACCCGGCAGCCCTAATCCGCTGCCCACCGTAAACCAAACGAATTCCTCCTGGACCGATTCGAGCACGACTTCGGTTATGGTCATTCAAAGCGACGGGACGTATTCTGTTCAGACCGTGGACCAGTTGTCCAATAGCGGCACCAACTGGGGCTTAACGGCCGACTACAATCCCCTGAATGGCCACGCCGTTCCGGACGGGCAGGGCGGTGTTTTCCTTACCCAGGCCGCAATACAAGGGACGGACCCTGGCACAGGTCAGCCCATCGCGTCCTTGTCATCCCCGCCGCAGCTCTACCACTTCACAGGTTCGGGAACTTCCAAATTCCCCTTGCCTTCCGATCTCGCCGCCTCGCCGCAGGGCGACGACGATGCTTTGTTACTCGGCGAGGACGGCACCGCTTACATCAGGGGACGCGCCAGTGCGGGAAACAACAATCTCATGGCTGTCGCCACCGCCGGTCAATCGGCCGGGCAGGTCAAGTGGACTTCCGTCACCGGTCTGTCTCCGCGATTGAGCACCGTCCTTTCCGACGGCTCGATCGTTTTCCAGTCCATGCAAAGCGACAACGCCATGCACGTTTCCATCGCCGACCCAAGCGGCAACGTAAGTCCGCTTTTCGCCAATCCAGCTGACGGCTCCGACCTCGGGCCGGCCATTCCGAACCCCTTTTCATTCGATCCGGATTTGCTCCAGTTGAACAACGCTTCCTACTGGACTCTCGGGACATGGCACGCATCTCTAAGCGACGGCGGTCTCGCCGCTATAGCTGGACAGCTTGCAGCCGTGACTTCTTATGGCTACGCATTTGGTGGCGGCGACCCAGGGGCGCAAAACAAAGGCAAAGTACCCATCATTCATACGTTCGTTCCGGACCCCTATCTGCTAAACCTTCAGACGCAGCAGGCTGATCCTTCCAGCCCGTCGGCGTTGACCAAATTCATTTACGATCGCTATTCAACGAATGCTGAAGTCGAGGGATTTCCTCTTGCAGCGGCAACTTACCCAGCTTTCCAGAAGGACATTCAAAAACCACTGGACGTATTTGGATTCATCGGACACTCGTTCGAGATGAGCAGTCAGGGCCAGACCACCTCGGTCGGCCTGTGCTTTTACATCAAGGATTCCACCAATCCGCAATACAAACACGATTGTATCGTTCAGCACGACTACTTTAGTTTATTTGATCCGACGCTTGACGTGAATATTCCGATAAAGCCAGAAGACGTCACAAAGCTCAAAACTCGGCCGAAGGTTATCTTTATCGCAGCGTGCTTGACCCAGGAAACCTTCAAGAAGCTTTGGGACATCGACAACACAACGACGGACAGAGCGTTGATAGTTCCAAAGATAAATTCAGTGGACGCAGGGAGCGTCAATCTCTTCTGGGGTGCGACTGCTTGGACGGCGATTCTCGATAGTCTGCTTAAGGGCGATTCGGTATCGGTTGCAAAAGACGCCGGCAACGCTGCTGCCCTTCCAAAGGGCTCACTGTTCACGTGGGAAGTCATCGGAGGCCAAAATGTTACGATCGTTCCGAAGAAGAAGTAGGGTTTGGAATCTTCTGCCTATTGCGGTTGCACTCTTGACGACATCCCTGGCCAATGGGCAAGACTGTAGAGACGACACATACACTAGTGCGATTCGTCTGATGAGAATTTTGTATCCGGAATTGAGTGGTCGGGGTGTCTTCATGGACGTTCAGGCGCAGTATCCCTTCGAAGCAGACGGACCGTTATTGTCCTTTTATATTAGTGTCTCAGCGTCGGATCAAATGGGTCGTATTGTGGCCGCCCCATTGCCAAACCCCTCTTCCGCAGAGAAGGTCGGACATCTGTCGGCCCATTTTCAATTTGACGGACGCGACCAGCGCATTTTGCATCTTGTCGCCAGCGGCGCATTGCTAAACAGTGAGAAGGAACAGGCATTAACGAAGCTCGTGGACGACCACCCTGACTGGTCCGAGACCCGGATGACGGACGCCCTATCGTCAGCGGGGGCAAAATTCGGACCAGGCCAGCGCGATGCGATTCTCGCTAGATTTCCATTCAAGGATCTGGAATCCATGCTCGGCAAGATCGAGGACAAGTCCGCTGAGTTTACTTTTCGAGGAAATAGAGAGGCTCCCTATTATGCAGTAATGGAGTGGACGGTCCGTTTTCAGACCATAAGGAACGGGAGAAAAACGGAGTATACGGCCTCACTGGAGCCCTTCGACGGACGAGTTGTCTCACTAGGTCGGCGTGCACTTGACTAGGCGGGTGGGCGTACTCGATCGGAAGCACCCAAAAAATCCGCATGGTCTAAGTTCTCGCGCATACTGCCTACCGGCGGGCGGTGGGGCCAAATCTCCTTTCGGCATAGATCACGCACCACAATTTTTCTAGCTATCTCAACTCACACTAACGCGGAGGGCGCCACATTTTCCCTAGGAATTCGGGGAAATCGGGGACATGTCCCCGATTTCCCGAAGGTGACGTTGAGATACGAGATTCGAGGAGACCGTTATGCGGAAAGAACCTACCGGCGCAGTGTTACTCGCGCTCATTGCATTCGTGCTTCCGTCTCATGCAGCGGCCCAGCGCGAGTTCGGACATTTTGACCGGCTAGCTGTAGTCCAACGGTTTTTGGATGAAGTTTATCCGGAAGCTAAGAATGTTCACGGCCTAATACTCTCTCGCTCTGAAACATTCCATTTGGTTGAGCCTGAGAATTTCGGCCGCGGTGGCTTGCAGATAGACATAGTCCCCTGTCGCCCCGGCTCTGGCGTTCCTGCAATGGGCCAAAAGATGGCAATCCCGCATTGCACCGGCCTCTTCCTGCCCAGCTTCTCTGAATTTCTAACGATTTCAGTGGGATATTCCAGCAAGGTTCCCTTCACAGCTTTCAGAGTGAAGGGAACATTTGTTGACGGAAAGAGCCAAGCCGTGAAAGAGGAAATATGGGATCACGTCGAGTGGACCCGCGAAGAATGGACGCAGGCTGTCCTGCGCGCCCGGCCGCGCTTCGGCCCCGCCCAGAAAGAGGAATTCATACGGTCAATTCCGCAACGAACGATCAAAGCAGTTCGTGACTTCGCCGACTGCCGCCTTGATTTATCGACCGCTAGATTCGTCGTGGACCGATTAGGAAACAAACCAGACTACATGCAGGTATACGTTCAGTGGATTATTACGGGTAAATTAAAACATAAGGTGCTGAGTTCGGATGGTTGCCAGGCCACATTCGAGCCCTTCGAGGGAAAACTTCTTAGCATCAACTGAGATTGGCGGGTGGCCTGAGCTAAGCTTCCGAATTCTTCCGGCGTCGATCACAAACGCGTCGACCAATACGGAAATGAAACCTGGCAGAATCAGGAATCGAATTGCAGCGAAGACTATGCCATCGCGCCTGATGCAACGATTTTCGCGGGAGCATCATGTTGGCAATCAGTCTGTAGCGCAAAACCAGCAGCTGGTACCTAACTTCCCCGCGGGAGGCATTTCTGGCGTGAAACGAATTCGTTCCTTCAACGCCGAGCTTGGTTGCCTCGCGATAGTTTTTGTTCTACTTGCTTGATTTCATAACAATGTCGGCTCCCTCGACCCGAGTAGACTCCGGTTTATCGACGACCTAAGGCTCGGGAGGAAGGAGCCGGAAATGATGATTATAGGATGTGATTATCACCCGAGCGATCAGCAAATCGCGTTTATAGACCAAGAAACTGGGGAATGCAGCGAACGGCGACTGAACCACAGCGAGGGAGAAGCGGAGAAGTTCTACCGCGATCTGCAACAAAGAAGAGTCAGCGTGCGGGTGGGAATGGAGGCCACCGGACATGCACGTTGGTTTGAGCGATTAATGGCGGAACTGGGATTTGAGCTATGGATTGGAGATCCGGCGGAGATTAAGACCAGGCGAGTACGAAAGCAGAAGAGCGACCGCCAGGATGCCCAACTGCTTCTGAAGCTGCTGCTCGAAGATCGCTTTCCTCAAGTGTGGGTACCGAGTCCGGAAAATCGCGACCTACGGCAACTGCTCTGGCATCGGCATCGATTGGTGCAGATGAGGACACGAATCATGAATCAGTTGCAGGCGGTGGCGATGAATGAAGGAATGCGACGCAAGAAAGCACTGTGGAGCAAGTCTGGGCGAGTGCAGTTGGAATCATTCTCTCTGGCTCTCTGGAGCAGCCGGCGCCGGCAAGATCTGCTGGAATTGCTGGATCGGCTAAATCCAACCATCGACCAGCTCAGCGAAGCCATCGCGCAGGAAGCAGAGAAACGACCGGAAGTGCGGCGGCTTATGACCCATCCCGGCGTAGGTCCGCTAACGGCCTTGGCGTTCGTGTTGATCATCGGTTCTCCGGAGCGTTTTCGTTGTGGCAAGCAGATCGGCAGTTACGTGGGGCTCATTCCCTGCGAGGATTCCAGTGCCGGTCATCAGCGGCTGGGACACATCAGTAAGCAAGGCAACTCGTTGCTGCGCTTCTTGCTGGTGGAAGCAGCTCAGATTGCCGTACGTCACGACCCCGATTGGCGACGACGGTTTCTACACCTGGCGGTGCGTCGGGAACGGCGCATTGCCAAGGTAGCGATGGCCCGAAAATTAGCAGTTCGGTTGTATTGGATGTGGCGCAAGGAATGGGATTACCGACAAGTTTTACAGTTCGGTTCGCACGCGGGGCAGCCCGTGAAGGCCCATGGTGTGAAGTAGATCACTGCCTGTTTGATTGGGCGCCCCGCTCCCTGAAAAGGGAGATCGAAGAAGTAATCATGGTCGAAGTTTTGATCGGAGAGATGGTTGGGTCGGACTGAGTTCCGCCCGAGAGATTACGCGCGAGCCTTGGTCATCGATGAGAACTAGGAACACAACGAAGTCATTCGCTCATATGAGCGGAAGGAAGCAGTCTGCTCAAAAAAGGATTTGACACAGCCGACATTGTTAGAGATGGGCCTTCCTATTTGGAAGCAGCGTTCGCGAGCGCCGTCAGGCAGAAGCGCTTCCCGCAGCCGTTCAGTCCATGAAGCCAGGATCGACGACGCTTAACGAAGTTCAGCCAATTCTGGCAACATATCCCGCCTCAAACCTTGAGGGGCCTTCTTGCGGTGGCCATCCCGCAAGCAAAGGCTATTCAATTTCACTCGCTGACAAGAAACTCTTCGCGATCGAGACACGACTCCCCTTATTGCGCTTCCTCGGCCTCGCGCCGTGGAGAGCTAGCGCAGACTTATTCTTCAACGACGGGAAACTATGCCACCTGAGACTCTCGGTTGGCACGCAAATAAATGTCCTGGACCACACCAGCGGAGTTGTGAATATGGCCACCGAAGAATCAACTCCGGGAAGCGAAATGTTGATTTCGGGCGGAGGTCCGCCAGTGAATCGAATCTTGGTGGTGACTCTTCCAGGAAATCCCACACCGGCTCAACGTTCTCACGCATTTGCTTTCCATCTCTCTTGTTTTACCGAACTAGGAGGCTGCAGAGATATTTGCCAGCTTCTTCCGCTCAAACCGATTTGGGAAGATCAGGTCTCGTATCAACCGACTGAGAACATCGTTATCCCCCAGGCCGTAGTTGAGAATCCCTACTGCGGAATCAAGTAGATTCGTCGGTCATGGCTCTCGATCCCACCACCGGGCACCGGATTCGATTCCCAAAAGTAGACACCCGAACCCAGCCAATCGTAGTCATTCTCGCTCAGTTCGAAAGGTTTATTTTGGAGGAGTTTGTCGCTAACGGCGCGATCACATCCGTGGTAGCCGAGGACAAAAGACGACGTAAGTTCGTGCACCTGGCGCTAGCTCTGAGCTTCGACCGGTTCTTCTTCTACCGGACGATAATGCTCGGCGAGCTCGCCCGATTCGTTATAGCTTCCCGTCGATACCAGAAAAGCACGCGTCTTTTCGGGGGTGTCGTTCGCTTGGCGAACGCGCTCAAGCGACTCGAGAAACTCTTTTAGCTGTTTTTCGCTCATCGTGATTTCGCCAACTTACCCCCTAAGACTACGCGCGCTTTCTTAGGACATGACCAGGGACTGTGCTCACAGACGCACAGGGAGAAACGGTGGGGCGGCTAGCAAGGCCGGGCATTGGTTTTCAGAGACCGCGGGCCGCATTGCCTTTCGGTTGCGCTCGTTCTGAGATACTCTTTCCAGTGAACCCGGATCGGCGCGTTGACCAGTGCGCCCGTCCGGGTTCACTTTTTACTTGACAAATGCCGCAGTTGCGGCACAATAAAAATGAAGAAATATTCTGTCTCGGAAGCGGCAAGAATTCTGGAAGTCGACCGTAGGACACTTCAGCGTTGGGTCAACGACAGCGCGATACCAGTGCCTACTGCGGGAATCGTAAACGGACGGCTCGTGAAATTCTGGACGGAGGCTGAGATTGGGTTGATGAGAGAGTACAAGAAGAACCACTACGCCGGTAAAGGATTGAATCGAAGGACGGGTAAGAAGGCGAAGATGCCAACGAACTAGCGGGACGCGCCGGTGTTAGAGCACCAACGCGCCCCTAACCAAAGTCGCACCGGAGGTGCAACGATGGCTGCAAAAGAAGTTATCCATTTCCCATTGCGGGCGCAACTCGGTAGACGGCTCGCGTTTCCGGCTCGAATCCCTCCTGGGTCGGTTGCAGAATCCCCGCCATAGATAGGCCCAACTTTCACATTCGCGCACTGAACTCGCTGTTCGTGTGGGCAGTACGGGTGTGCGCGAAAAACGAATTGCGGGAAATAGCTGAGGAGTCATGGAAGGCGCTTACGCCAAATCCTGGAGTGCAAAGATGAAAGCCGACCTACGTACAGAACTCGATCTCTTGAACGGAAATGTCATCGAGATGATTGGCCTCCTCAAGTGTGCGGCGGATGCCGGCATTTGGACTCGACAGGAAGCCGCCCGACATGAACGACGGCTAGCGTTGCTTCGCACGAAATTGAATGCCGATTTCAGAGAGCTGATGGCATTGCGTGAACGTGCCAGTGGGTTGCAACTAAGCGCACAAAGCGCAGATCCAATCACAAAGTAAAAGGGTTAGTTGCGCCCTTACCGCTGCACAAGCGCACAACGTGCTGCGTTTGTATGCAGTGTATGGAGTGCGGGAAAGCAGATGAAACTCAGCTGTTCGTGGGAATCGTGAGCATTAAATCGGAATCCACACGTTGAGAAATTGGACGCGGCACGGTACATAAACGGATCGGTAATGGGCGAATGGAAAACAGCTCTCAGCATTCGGGTGCGCCGGGCGTTAAAAGACGACCTTCAGAAAATCGCTGACCGCGAGTACCGAAAGCTCGGCAACCTCGGGGAATTGCTGATGGAGTGGTCATACGAGCAGTTGGTAGCTGCGGGTTCAACGCAAAAACTTCTCAAATACAAGATGCCCGCGCCTAATCGCGGCCGTCGCGATAGTCGGAAGTCGGCCGCCAATCCCCAGCTTGAACGAATTGAGGATACTCATCGTGATTGACCAAGTGGTTGCCAATGAATTGTATCTAGGAGCTAGGAAAGGGTAACGCGACTAGTGTCTAGCTCCTTCCCAGCTACTCGCTTTCCCGCTCTGCCTCTCGGCCAAAATAAGGAGGCCGCTCAGACCACGCTCAGGCGGGCTGAAGAGCCATCCGACGAAGTGCTAATTTCCAGGATTTGCACAGATGATTCCGACGCGCTTGGCCTTCTTTTCAGTCGATACGCGCGGCTGGTTTGGACTATCGCCCGAAGAATTCTTCGAAACAACGAGGAAGCGGACGATTTGTTGCAGGACCTGTTCCTTTTGGTCCGTCGCAAAGCTTCGACCTTTGATCCCTCGAAAGGCAGTGTGCGCTGTTTGCTGGTTCAGATGTGCTATCAGCGCGCGTTTTCAAGACGACGCGATCTAGCGCGCAGGAGTTTCTATTCCGACAGGGACGTCGCTGAGGATTCAGTTGTTGCCGGCCGCCCTTCCTTGCTGCCCTATGATGAAGGCCTTGAGGCGCACATTGGGAAGGCTACACTCGAAAGAGCACTCCAAGATTTATCTGCGGAACAGCGGGAGACGCTTCGCCTTTGTTTCTTCGAGGGTTACACGCTAGAAGAAATTGCGGTGCGATTAGGCCTAACTTATGGGAACGTCCGTAATCACTATTACCGAGGGCTTGCAAAACTGCGAAAACATGTAGCGGGCGAATAGGCCTTCGATGGCAAGGGTGCAGTACGAAGAGGTGTCCGGAATTGTGGACGCATTTGGAAGAGGTAGATGCGGAAGTTCGAACGGTGGTAGGGTACTGCTCATATACCGAATCGCCTGGGAGTTTGGGCCCTACCCCGCAGATCGAGCAAGCGTCTAGAAGGTCTTTGGCAGAGATGGTTCCGGTGCGAGTCCAGACGTCACGATGGTAGAGGGAATGGGAAGTCGAGAGCATGAGGTGCAGCCGGGTGCGCGACGGCATGAGGAGTATCTTGAACTTTGCGCCTTGGCGGCTTCGGGGAGTCTGACTGAGGCCGAGCAAAAGGAGTTGCGGGAACACGCCGCTGGGTGTGTTGAGTGCCGAAAAGCGCTCAAAGAGTTTGAATCGGTCGTCGACCGCGTGATTCCCGAACTTGCGAGCGGACTCGCGGAAGAACCTCCGTTTGATCCGTCTTTTTCCCAAGAGAACGCGGAAACTGCCTTCCGGAAGAGTCTTTCCAAGGAAAAAGAGCGAGAACGCTCCGGAACGGAGGAAGGCGCTTGGCTCTCTCCCCTCGTCGTGCGCCGAAGCCGAAGTTTTCGCCACCATTTCGACCGCTACCAGTTATGGCTCCCCCTCGCGGCGAGTTTGTTGCTTTGTGTCGCGCTCGGAATTCTCACTTATAAGATGGGAAAGAACCGTGGGATTGAATGGGCGCGGCTGGAGGACTCCGGCAAGCCGGCAGCGCAAGCGGTTGCAACCGAAGCGCATGAAGTGGCGCCGCAGAAATCAGATACGAGTAACGCAACGTCCGCCGCGCGCGACGCGGAGCTAGCCAGCCTTCGCCGTGAAATCGCCCAGAAATCGAATGAACTCGACAGCCTGAAGTCCCTTTTGTCATCGGAGCAGCTTGCCCTGCAGGCAAGTACCGATGACAAACTGAAAGTTGTTGAAGAGCGCGATCGTTTGGTTCAGCAAGTCTCCGCGCAAGAAGCAAGCTTGCATGCATCCGAGGAGAGACTCAAAAAGCTTGACCGGGAGCAGTTGCAGACGGCGATGCACACGGCGACTTTGGAAGCCAAGGTGGCTGAGCTATCCGACTCACTGGCAGAACGGGACCGGCTTAGTGCCGAGCAACAGGATGTGCTCGCCAAGGACCGCGACATTCGAGAGTTAATGGGCGCGCGGGACCTTTATATTACCGAGATCCACGACGTGGTCCGGACAGGCGAAACGCAGAAAGCGTTTGGCCGGGTGTTCTTCACGCGAGGCAAGTCGCTGATCTTCTACGCCTACGACTTGAACGAATCGCCGGGTGTGAAGGAAGCGAGCACGTTTGAAGCGTGGGGACGCCGAGGACCGGACTGGAAGCAGGCCTACAAGCTCGGCGTGTTCTATGAGGACAATGCTTCGAAGAGGCGCTGGATCGCAAAATCGAATGACAAGAAAACGCTGGACCAAATTGATGCGGTATTCGTAACTCTAGAACCGAACGGGGAAAGTCAACAGCCTACGGGAAAGCCGCTGCTGTTTGCCTACCTCAAAGTAACGCCGAATCATCCGTAATAGAAAATCTGGAAAAGCAGGATTCGGGGCAACGTCGAAGGTCGCGTCCGGAATTGCGGACACTTTCGCGCAATGGCGATCAACCTCCACACCATCAAAGATACTTTCGGAACGAAATAGGCGGGTCGTTTTGTACGTTTATCAGATTTCTACGTTCGTGTTGATACACGAACTGGACGAGCGGGGTTCACTGTCCATCTGTTGGCGGAAAAGGAGTTCTCGTGCGCATAACCCTCGCTGTCTTGTTTCTGTTTGCCGTTTGTAGTTCTGCCTTCGCGCAATCTCCCACCGGCTCGATCGGTGGCATCGTGTTTGACCCCGACGCGAAGATAATTACCGGCGCGGAAATCATCATCGTCAACGACCTGACGCGAGTGCAGTACGAGACGAAGACCAACAACGAAGGCATCTATTCCGTACCGAACTTGCCGCCAGGTCCTTATCGGGTGCAGGTGTCCAAAGTCGGTTTCAAGACGCTGATTAAGCCGGACATCATCCTGAATGTCCAAGATGCGATCACTATCAATTTCACTTTGCCCGTCGGTGCGGAATCGATCTCGGTGACGGTCGAAAGCGGCGCGCCCCTCGTCAACGCAACCGACGGAGCCGTAAGCACGGTGATTGGTCAGACTCTAGTACAGAACTTGCCGCTAAACGGGCGCAGCTTCAATACGCTGTTGCAGTTGACGCCCGGTGTCGTAATCGCTCCGTCAAACTCGAGCAGCCAGGGTCAATTCAGCGTCGCGGGCCAGCGTACCAGTGCGAATAATTTTTTGGTTGATGGAGTTTCGGCAAATTTTGGAGTTTCTCCGTTTTTCGGATTGGGGACATCCGGGACGGGGTCGGCTCAGGCCTTTAGCGCTCTTGGGGGAACGAGTAGCTTGGTTTCCGTGGAGGCACTGCAAGAGTTCCGGGTTGAGACTTCGTCGTTCGCTCCCGAATTTGGCCGCTCCCCTGGCGGCCAGGTCGTTTTGACTACGCGTTCGGGAGCGAACGACGTTCATGGCGGAATTTACGAATACTTTCGGAACGACGCCCTGGACGCAAACGATTGGTTCGCTAACCAAGCCGCGCAACCTCGGTCGCCTGAACGCCACAATGATTTCGGCGGATTCTTGGGAGGGCCGATCAAACGAGATAGAACATTCTTTTTTCTTTCCTACGAGGGCGCACGCTTGCGACAGCCGAATACGGTAGTCGTCCAGGTACCTTCGGAATTCTCCCGCATGATGGCCCCGACGGAAGTAGCTCCTTTTCTCAACGCATATCCTCAACCCGACGATAAAAGCGTTACCCCTGGCGTTTATGTGGCCAATTTTACGGGAAACTATTCTGATCCTTCGGCGCTCGACGCAGGTAGCCTTAGGATCGATCACACGTTCAATAGCAAATGGGCGGTCTTCGGCCGGTTTAACGAGGCGCCATCCGAATCAGCGATTCGCACCGACAGCCTCAACGAGGTAGATACAACTGAAGTCCGGACAAGAACCCTTACAGTCGGTGCGATGGCGTCAATCAGTCCAAGAATTGCAAACAACCTGCGCGGAAATTACTCAATGCAGAGAGCGGGTGTTGTGAATTCGCTGGACTCGTTCGGTGGTGCGACACCGCCAGCTTTGAACACTCTGGGGCCGAACCTTCCCAACGCTCAGAATTCGTTTTTACTATTTTCCACTTTCGATACGGGAGCCTATGTCTCTGGACCTTCCGCCAAGAATAGGAACACACAGCTCAATTTCGCGGATGATTTGACGATAAGTCGGGGAACTCATCAGTTCAAATTCGGTGCCGACTACCGCGCCATTTATCTGGATGTACGGCCCTTCGCATCTTCGCTCGAATACACGGTGTCCGACATCCCGACTTTCTTGTCGACAAAGGAGGCAGACATCGATGCGTCAAGTACGCACGCATCCCAGTTTCTGGTTCGGTCCACGTCGATTTATGGTCAGGACACTTGGAAGATAACGTCTCGTCTAACATTCACGTATGGACTTCGGTGGGAACTGAATCCTGCGCCGTCGGCTCGTGGAGGAACCACGCTGGCCTCCTGGGAAAATGTCGATCAGCCCGCAGATCTCGCGCTTGCGCCTTTTGGAACTCCGCTATGGAAAACGACCTACACCAATTTTGCGCCGCGCATCGGAATCGCATACGGATTGACACCGAGAGGCGACTTCGTTGTCCGGGGAGGCTTGGGAATATTCTA